>Ga0256407_10001127_pt1 | contig 58785 bp, 38 predicted proteins | sample RumenRJG_04DNA_FD_193489 | JGI IMG/M metagenome (GOLD analysis project Ga0256407, IMG submission 193489) | Bovine rumen microbial communities from Lethbridge, Alberta, Canada - RJG_04 | ecosystem: Host-associated > Mammals > Digestive system > Stomach > Rumen | place: Canada: Alberta... | reverse complement strand
TATGCGCTCTTAGCAATCGCTATGGAGTCGACAACTTTTACTTTGACGACATGACCGCTCAGGAGATTCCGTCGGGCTCCTAATCGCCCCTTCTGCCCGAACGTTAGCCTTGAGATAATATCGCAACGCGCATCATCCGCTAAAAAACCGAAATTGCATGTACGAAACACGCCCGTTGTCGAAGGATAAAGGCGACTTCCGGCCAGGAGTCATGATCATGTGCTCCTCTTTATACGGAGGAGGCGCGGAACGCGTCGCTTGTCGTTTGGCGTGCGGTCTGTCAGACGACTATCGGGTGGTCATGTTGTACATTCAAGACAAGGGCCAGACCTACCCCCTGTCTCCGGGCATAGAGACGTTCGCCATTCCGCGTTTTGAAGGCGACTTTGAAACGATCATGAGGGGTAGAGCGGCGTTTGTCCGTGAGATGAAAGAGTCGCTGAAAATCGCGGTCGCCGTCTCCTTTATGTTCACTATGAACAAATTGAACGTCTGGACGGCGGAAAAGGCCAAAGCAATTTGTTCCGAGCGGAACAGTCCCATGAAAAGAGATCCGGAACATTTCCAAGAGATCGAGGGGATTTACGAGACCGCCGATCATGTAGTTTTTCAGACAGAGACGGTTAGGAGCCAGTTTTCCCGGAAGGTTCAAGATCACAGTAGCGTTATCGTGAATCCTGTGGCGACGTCTTGTCTACGCGTAGGAGGACGTCGCAGAATCGTAAACGTCGCCAGACTGACGCCGCAGAAAAACCAAGCGATGTTGATTCGAGCGTTTGCCGCGTTTCATCGAACGCATAGCGACTATGTTCTTTCGATTTATGGCGAAGGAGAATCGTCGGAAGAGCTGCGGGCTCTTGCGGATTCTTTGGGATTACATGACGCCGTACAATTCCTCGGACATGTCCGAGACGTACATTCGGCGATAGCCGACGCCGAAACCTTCGTTCTTTCAAGCGATTACGAGGGGCTTTCCAACGCGTTGCTGGAGTGTATGACCATGGGTTTTCCCTGTGTTTCCACGCGATGCGAAGGTTCTGTAGACGTTATCCGACACGGTGAAAACGGTTTTCTGGTGGACGTCGGCAGCGAGGATCAGACGACCGCGGCGTTAACGCGACTCGCCGACGACGCGGCTTTCCGCGAGGCGCTCGGCGCGCGCGCGCGAACGTCTTCGGTCCCCTTCCAACCGGATCGCGTGATCGGTCAGTGGAAACGGCTCGTCAAGCAAGCGTTAGACGAACCGTCAGACGTTTAAGTCCGTTCCCATATAAGCGACGATACGCCGCGCAAGCGGGACGGTCGACCGTCGAAGCCGGTTCGACTCCCCGAGAAATAAGATCGTCTATTTCAAAAGCGTTTCCTTTTACCGTAGAATATGTTATGACGTCCAGCGAAACAGAAAACGACAGGACCGACGACACGCTCAAGGAAGTTCACGAAGTCCTGCTCGATATGATGAGCGATATCGACGAGTTTTGTCAGAGACATAACCTACGATATTGGATCTTTTGCGGAACGTTGCTCGGAGCGGTTCGCGAACACAATTTTATCCCTTGGGACGACGACGCCGATCTGGCGATGCCGATCGAGGATTATCGAAAATTTTGTCGACTGGCTCTGCGAGAATTGAGCGATAAATATGTGATCCAAACGCCAGGGAACACGCCGCAGCATCCTTGGTTATGGACGCGCGTATATCGCAAAGGAACGACGTTTTTACGTTGGGATCGCGCTAACCAGAAGATATGTCACGGAATCGCGCTAGACGTATACCCATTGATCGGGGTCGCCAATTCTCGTAGCGGTTTTATGTTCCAACAAGCGATTTTGACTCTATCAAGCGCGTTACACCGCGTCGAATTCTGGCGAGCGCAAGGTTATCCTCCCAACAAATGGACGCGCCTGACCGGCAGGATTCTCATGCTCGTTCCGGAACCTCTGCGGCGCGCTCTCAGCATGGGAGCGCTTCGTTTAGCGTCTCTTTCGCCTAAACGCACGAAAAGATCCTGTACGCTTGATCTCTCGCCTCTCTTTCCAAAGTTCAAACTTCAAGACTTGGAACCTTACACAATGCTCGAGTTGGCGGGAAGGAAGTTTGCCGCGCCCAAAAACTATCATAGCGCCTTGTGTCACATGTATGGGACCAATTATATGACGCCTCCGCCGGAAACTGCTCGAAACGGGCATAGGGCAAGGTTAGGCGGCGTCGTTATCGACGCCAAACGAGATTATACAGAGTATCTTAAGGAACGAGCTGAGCAAAGCGCGCGTAAAGAGTGATTCTCTCGCGTTCAGCTGGAATCTGGCTAGACTCCGATAGATTCGGAATCGGAGCAATATTCTTCAAAGAACGCGCGCCTTTGTCAAGGAAATAGATTGAAGTTATAAGAGGAACGCTCCACGATGGCAAATAGTCGACGAGACCAAGATATCGCGCAAATCGTCGCAAATTATGAAACATCCGATTACGACGACGCTATCGCGAACTGCGAAGATCCGGCAATATTCTGGAACCTCTCCAGTATTCGTAAAGGGCTGCTCGGTTGGCTCCCGCTCCCGCAAGGTTGTCGAATATTAGAAATCGGCGCAGGCTTCGGCGCGCCGACGGCCGGACTTCTTAACTGCGGCGCTAAAATCGACGCGGTAGAGTGGAACAAGGTTCGAGCCGAAGCGTTGCGGCGGCGTTTCAAGGGTAGAGAGGATCTTGACGTTCTCTGTCAGGACGTGCTCAGTCTGAAGAAAGACGCGTTTTACGACGGAATCGTCCTTGCCCGGATTCCTAAAAGTTTTATCGGCAGGGAAAACGAGCTTTGGGACCTATGCGCACGACTGCTGAAAAAAGACGGCTTCGTTCTGGCGGGCTTCAATAACCGTTTTGGTCTGCGCTATTGGCGCGGCGGCGTCGACGACCGCGCGCCGCGCCCCTTCGCGTCGCTCGAAAACAGAGGAGGCGGAGACGGTCTATACTCTCGCACAGAGTTCGACGCCTTCGCCCTTCGCGCGGGATTGCGCCCTCAACGCTGTTTCTATCCCTTCCCGAACGATCTTTTTCCACTGACGATTTATACCGACCGCGACCTTCCCGGCAAAGGTATGGACGATCGTCTCTTTGACCTCGACCCTTGGGGCGGCCCCGTCGTTCTAGAGGAACGACTGCTGTGCGACGCGCTGTTCCGGGAAGGTCTGCTCCCCGCCATGGCCGATTACGCCATGGTTCTTTTCGCGGCGTCGGAGGATTACGCCGCGCGCGGCGAACTTGGCGCCGTCGACCGCGTTGTTCTATCCCCTGATCGCGGAAAGGAACGAAGCGCCGTCGTCAGGCTCTTTTCCGACGGTAGAGTCGAAAAAGCGCCCCTCGACCCCGAGGGCGTTTCTACGCTGCGGACTCTGTACGAAACGCAGGAGACGCTACGCGCTAGGGGCGTTCCTGTCGTCGAAGAGACGTTGCTGGCTAACGGCGTCGTTCGCATGCCGCGTTTGAAAGCCCCGACGTTATTAGAACACTTAGGGAAACTTCAGGAAAAAGAACCGCTTCTAGCGATCTTTGACCGGCTTGAGCAAGATATTCTCCGTTCCGCGCCTCTATCGTCGGCGGCGGATAGTCCTGCGGATAGCGTCTTGGAGACCGGCTATATCGACATGACGCCTTTTAACATCTTCTGGTTAGACGGCGAACTCTTGTATTTCGACCAAGAGTTTTGCCAGTCCGACTGTCCGGTAGGCTACGTTCTTTATCGCGCCCTACGCTACGCGTATTATCACGTCCCTTCGTTGGAAAATCTGGCGTCCCTGGAAGAAATGAAAAATCGATATCGGATCGCGGAACGCTGGAACGAATATGAGACGCAAGAAAACGCCTTTATTGAGAAAACACGGCGGCAGCGCCAGCTCCGTCAAGTCTATCGATGGGCGGAAACGGATAGAGCGGCCATAGAAACACGGCGCGCCTCCTTACTGCAGAACCGAGAAACGTCCGGTCGGCGCCGATATCGCGTCGGTCTGCTCATGGGCGTGTTCGACATGTTCCACGTCGGACATCTTCGACTGATAGAACGCGCTAAGGGAGAGTGCGAATACTTGCGCGTCGCCGTCTTGAGCGACGAGTTAGTTCGTAAATTCAAGCAAAAAGACCCGATAATTCCCCAAGATCAGCGGATGCAGGCGCTCGCCGCCCTCCGAGACGTCGACGAGGTCGTCTGTATCGAAGACAATCCCTCTAGGATCATGGAATTTGAGCGTCGCCCATTCGATTGCTTTTTCTCCGGGGACGACTATCGGGACAACGAGTATTGGATTTGGGAACGAGAAGAACTTCGTAAGCGAGGCTCGGATATAAAGTTCTTCCCTTATACCGAATATCAAAGTTCCACGATGATTCGCGCAAAACTTGACAAAAAAGAACAATAGGCTCGATGCGCTTACAGCAATAAAGCGCGAGAAGATTTCGTCTTCCCGCGCTTTATTAAACGTCTATCGGACCGTCTGTCGACGTCAGTTCGCCGTCTTGCGAACAGGCTTTATCTGACTTCGACTTCCAGGGGGCGCTTTTCTATGCGAAACAGTCTATAATCGGCTTCTTATTCGGCGTCGACGACGGTAGCAAGGTCGGAGACGAATCTAGAATCAGAATAGACGTCTTCGAAAACGGAATTTCCGGAGTACCCTCCTCGCCACGCCTTCAGCGCAGTTGCGAGATCGAGTCCGATACGAACGCCGGTCACGTCGTTGCGAAGTCGGAAGTTCGCGCCGCCGACCCATTTGGAAGTCTCTTCCTTTTTCACGAGCTCGGTTGCGGCAATCGTCTGCGCTTCGGCGTCAGTTGGCGTCAAATGCGCCTCTTTAAGTTGATCGTAGGAGGCGCCCATCGTCGCAACCGTCGCGAGATATTCCGTTTCAACGGCGGCGTCGGCGACCGTAAGTTCGGTCATCGCCGCCGCGCTCTCTTCGTTGAACGCCTCCCGGGCGGCGGAACGAGCCGCTAGGAAATCAGTTATCGACGTTTTGCCCGAATTATAGTCGGCGGCGGCCTTCGCAACGGCGGCATCGCGAGCGTCGATCGCGGCCAGATACGCGCCGAGATAGTCTGAAAGATTGTTCGCGTGAGAATCGTAACGGCCCTGCGTCATAACGAGCCATGCGTCAAACCATTCCTGCCACGTGTCGTAAGTCGGCGTCGTTTCTTCCGGACGCGTTACGGTCGCCTCGACCTCGGCGGTCGCGGAGCCGCCGAAGTTCGTAGCGTCGCTCGTTTTGGAAACGATCGTCTGCGCTTGAACCGCGACCTTTTTCGTCACGCTCTCAACGTCGGCGGCCGTCGACCCAAAGAAATCGCTCGGAACGACGTACGTCACGACGCCCGTCTCCTCGTTGATCGTCATTCCTTCGGGAACGTCGGCGTCGGCGGCAAACGCGTAACGGACGCCGGTCGCCTGCGCGCCTTCGGGAAGCGTCGCGGAAACCGTAAACGTAATCGTCTTCCCCGCCTCGACCGTCTGCGCGGCGACGGGGGCGATTGTCGGCGCGACTAACGTCGTCGTTCCGCTATTCGCGATCATGAGATCGTAGGTTCTCGTCGCCGACTTACCGTCGACATAAGTTCCGTCGGCGCCGCGCGTCTGCTTGGTCGCGGTCACTGACAGCTTATAAATCTGAGCGCTAATATTGTTCGCAAGATAATCGGCGCCGATCGTCCACGTTAACGCGCCGGTCGTCGAATTGAGCGTCATGCCTGCGGGGACGGGCGTGTTGGCGATCGCGTAGACAATTCGATCGGCGGTTCCGTTCGGATCGGTCGCGCTAACCGTCGCCGTATAGGTCGCGCCTGTGCGCGCGACGACGCCGTCAAGGTCGTTAAGGACGGGCGCGGAATCCTGATACTTCGGATTATTCAGCGTGAGCGAGAAGGACGTCGACGTCGAATCCGTATAGTCGATCGTATCGTCTCCGACGCTCGTCATCGAACGCGCGGCGACGCCGACGTTATACGTTCTGGAACGGGTCGTCGTATCGCCGAAAAAGTCGGCGGAAGGAGACCATGTGACGACGCCGTTGGAGTCGAGCGCCATTCCCATGGGAACTTCGGTCGTGAAACGATACTCGGTCGCGACGACGCCGGTCGGCGCGGTCTCGACGGTCGCGACGGAAATCGAGTCGCCCGCCGTCGCGTTCTGCGCGCCAAGATCTTTCCACGTCGGGAGAAGCGTCGCGTCCTCGACGTAAGAAGCGTTGTTGATCGTAAGCGTAAACTCTTTTTCGACGGACGCGCCTTCGAGATACGTTCCGTCCTCTTGTTCGATCACTTCGGTCGCCTTGACCGTGAAATCATAAAGGCGCGTCTTCACGCCCGCGCTAAGATAGTCGCGCGGAATCGCCCAGGTAAGAACGCCCGTCGAGGAATTGATCGACAGATTCGTATCGCCGACGAGAGAATAACGAATCGTGGCGTCAGGCGCGGACGCGTCGTATGCGGAAACCTGCCCGAAATAAGGAACGCCGGTCGTAGCCGTCGTATCGTCAAAGTCGGCAAACGCAAGAGCGCCGGCGACGGAGAAGGTTAACGTTTTCATCGCGACGCGTCCCAGCGCGTCGGTCGCTTGAACCTGTAGCGTATGAGTTCCGATCGCGTCTTCCGTCGGCGCGGTCCAGGCAAGAACGCCGTCGGTCGAGAGCGTTATGTACGACGGGACCGACGCGGCGTCGACAAACGAGAAGGCGACGTCGGCGCGTTGCGACCCGTCCGTCGCGTCTACCTTGTTCGTCTTGAACGTCACGGAGCCGGCAGTTCCGACGTTCGCCGTAACCGTCGCCGGAAAATCGACAAACGCGAGCGCCGTCGGATCGTAATAGAAACGGAGCGACGCCGCGTCGCTAAGCGTCGGCGCGTCCATCGCGTCTTGAACCGTCAGCGTGTGGAAACCTTCGGAAAGATCCTGCTCGCAGTTGAGCGTAATCTCATAACGATCGAGTCCCGTTTCTGAGTCGTATACGTGCGAAACCCGATTATAACTATACTCGACGCCGTCGAGCGCGACAATCAACCCGTCGTCGAGAAGCGGCGGTTCAGAGAAGCGGTAGGCGTCGATCTTGAAGACGACCTCGCCGTACTCGAAACTCGAGTCGGTGTACAAAACACCGTCGTAATTCGCGGTCGAATCGGCGATCAACGCGACCGTCGGCGCCGTCGGCGCAAAAAGAACGTCCTGCGTCGCCGTCGCGTCGAGCATAACTCTTTTGTAAATAACCGTTACGGGAACGTCCGACGCAATTCGTTCCGTCTGCCCCGTCTCTTCGTTGACGACGTTGGTATAAACCGTTCTCGTGGTGTGGGAAAAGACGTAATTATCTCCGTATTGACTCTCGTCGACGTTTACGGAATCGTCGGAGCCGATCGGAATGTAATTCAAAATGGAAGCGTCGATTGAAAGCTGCAACGTCTGTGCGCCCGCCTTATCCGACTTGATTGTAAAACTTGTCCACGGGTCGGACTGTTCGCTAGATTCTTCCGACGGCGTAAAGTTGGAGACAAGCTCGTAACGTCCCGCGTCGTCGTTGACTTTAACCGTGTACTTCACGTCGAATCCCCCGAACGATTCGGGAAGATTGACGGATATCGAGTCCCCGGCGGTTGCGCTAAAGTCGATCTCGTCGAGCGCGGCGCGCAGATATTCGGCAAGACCTTCGTCGCCGACGAAAACCGTCGTTTCCTGAAGTTCAGTTTCGCCGCTCGGATTCGTCGTAAACACGGAAATATTCGTGGCGCCGCTCGCCTTCTCGCCGACGGTTAAACGCAGAACACCGCTTGAGACGTCGGTTTCGTCGAGAACGTGGACGTTCGTCAACGTATAAGAATTCACGGGGTAGGAAACTTCGCTAGCGGTAGAATCAACCGCGGGGTCTTTCGTAGGATCAGTCGACACGGCGACGTTTTCCAGGGTTTCGAGCACGTCGTAACCGTCGACGACGTAACCAAAGACGTTGTAAGATCCGTCAAGATATTCAGCCGCGTCAAAGGTCACGTAGAACTGCGCGTCGCTCGTGCCGGAGCCGCTGTTCGCAAAAGCGACCGTTCCGCGACGGCTGTGCTTAAGAACGTCGGAATACTCGTCGATAATCGACAGACCGCTGCCGCCGCGACCGTGTCCGTTCGCGGAACCGCCCTGGAACATGAAATCGGAAATAATTCGGTGAATCGCTCGTCCTTCGTAGTAGTCGTCCGCGACCAGATCGAGGAAGTGGTTTGCCGAAATCGGCGCTTCGCCCTCCGCGTTAAAGAGTTGAACGACGACCTCTCCGAGCGTCGAAACGGCGCCGTTTGTCGTCCTTTCTTGAACGGTAAAGGCGACCTGCGGTCCCTTCGGCAACGACGCGGTCAAACCGCTGACGGAACTCGCGTCGATCATCTCGGCGCTCTGGCCCTCTATCGCATAGTGAAACGTCTGCTCGGGCTCCGCAATCGTAATGATCTCGGGAAGCGTTTCGTAAAACGACGCCGCGTCGAGCATCTGACGCGCCTCGAGTTGTTCAAAGAGACGAAGCCGACGATCCGCTCTTAAGTCGCGAGCGCGTGTCTCGCGACGCTTTTTCTGACTAAGAAAACGACGAATTACCGATGAAAAATCCATTTCTTCTTCCCTTCGTTATAGTCTCGGATTCGTAGGGTCCGCTACTCGCCCCTTTGCTTAGAGGAAATCTAACGAACGACTATTTATCTCTGTATGGGCGAACCGACGCGTCCTCTTCCTTTAGCGTACAAAACGTCGACGTAACGCCGCAAGTTAAATTTTACCAAATTTAACAATTTTATCAATCAAAGTATTTCGGCGATTTATAGGGTAGTCGCCGAACAATCGCAACTATAGAGGCGTCTCTTGTCCTTGCCTGGCAAAACCGAAAGACCCCTGCTTTAGAACAGATTGTCGCCCACGGAGTTCCTGTTTCCCGACTGTTTTACGCGAAACGAAACAAAATAGGTAAAATCTATCTGTTAGTTTGCAAAAACTACGCAATATAGGCAGAAATCGTCTAAATTCGTTTGAAACTTTCAGAAAAAAAACGCCCGTCCGCCGAATTAGAGAAGCGCTTGAAAAAAGAGGGTTCTTTGTATAGAATGGGAACGTTAAGGACGCGAGGCGCGTCTTTTATATGTTTACGCGCCGCGTCGGAAAAAGATCCGCGACTGAGCGCGCAGGAGTCGAGATGTTAGAGCTAAAGAATCTCAAGAAATCGTATCAGGAACCAAGCGGAGAAGAATTGCCGATCCTCGACGTGCCGCACTGGAGCGTCGACGCGGGCGAACAGGTTGTCGTTATCGGCCCTTCGGGATGCGGTAAAACGACGTTGCTTCATATTATCGCGGGAATACTTCGTCCGACGTCGGGACAAGTTCTCATCGACGGATGGAACACGCCGCTTCTCACAGAATCGGAACGCGACCAATTTCGAGCGCGCCGCATCGGTTACGTTTTCCAGACGTTCAACCTTCTTCCCGGTTTTACGGCGCTTGAGAACGTCCAGTTAGGAATGGCGTTTGCGGGACGTCACGATAAGAAACGCGCCGTCGACCTTCTCGAACGCGTCGGACTCGGCAATCGTCTTCACCATAAGCCGAGCCAGATGAGCGTCGGAGAACAGCAGCGCGTCTCGGTGGCGCGCGCGCTCGCGAACAACCCGAAACTCGTGCTTGCCGACGAACCGACCGCCAACGTCGACGTCGGCAACCAGCAGATTGTCGTCGACATGCTGCGTAACACGTGCCGCGACGAAAACGTCGCGCTGATTCTCGTCACACACTCGCCCGCGGTAGCGGAGCAGTTCAGCCGCGTCGATCTCCTGACCGACGTCAACCTCGTCGCGAAACGAAAGCTCGCCGAACAAGACTCCGCTAAAGCATAGCGACGGCGTTCCGCGCGTTTAAAGTCTCCCGTTTGGCAAAACAATTAGGGGCGTTCTCCGATCGAACGGAGAACGCCCCTTTTCTTTCGACTATCTCGCCGTTCCCCAAAGCGCTAGGAGTCTTTGGCTCCCGTCATCACGAAAGAAGACCACAAGCTGGGGTCGTCCTCAAAAGGAAGGGGCGCCGCGTGCTGCAACGTAAAGGCGCCGCGCGGAGAATCGGAAAGCGTAAAATGCAGTCCAAAGCGATCGAAAAATCCGGGATCGTACCCGTTAAGAGAGGACCCGGGAATGAACGCGGTGAACGAATAGCCGTCGTTCCTTCGCCGCGACGCCATGACGAACGATTCGACGTCGACGCCGGCGGGAACTTCGCGCGCGCGGTTAATCGGCGTCCACAGCGCGAGAGGACGCGCCGATCGCGCCGATTCGCCAATCAGCGGGAAGAACACGAACTTATAGCAGAAACGCGTTCCGCGATGCATATCGTTCATATCGCGCGTATCGAGACAGATTCTTAGCGAATCGGCGCTATTCAGCGCGGAACGTTGCCAGAAAGGCTGACCGTCCTTTCCGGCGACGACGACCGTCAAGATAAGCCCGTCGGGAGACCAGCCGATTCGAAAATCAAAGGTTTCCGCAAGCTGCTCGTCGCGGCCAACCGTTTCGACCGGCTGCTGCGTCTGACGCTCCAGCCGCGCTTCGCTTTTAGGAATAAACGACCACAACGGGATCTGGAACGAAGCGTCGAGCGTCTCAGGATCGACGGCGCGCGGCGAGGGCGCGTCCCAGCGTCGGCACAAAAAACGAAAACGAAAGAGAAAATTCGACGGTATTATCTTCGAAGGCGTCGTCATATCCTATGCTCGTAACGCTGAAATCGTAGACGCTGTTATTCTTGTTCTTGATCGTCGTCGCGCCGCTGCGTTCGTTCCAACTCGTCGCGAGCGCGAAGCGCGTCTTTCTGAAATTTATCGATCTTGTAGCGAAGCGCAAGACGTTTTGCCTCGTTAATCTGACGTTCTTCCGCAAAATGAAGCCAGGTCGAAACGCAGTCGACGAGCGCGAGCGCGACGACCCACACGCCGAAAAGCGCGACCGCGATCCAGAAGAGCGCGAAGAGACGCGGATAGATTCCGTATGGAACGAACAATCCCGCAAGCATGCACGCGCCGGCGATTCCAGAAAGCGCCGCGATCTGGAGACGGCGCCACGCCTGACGTTTAAAAAAACGACGGTCGCGTTCCGTCTCGCCGGGAAACTGCGATTCAGAAAGTTTCGTCAGCGCGAAGTAATACCTGAACTGAGGGATCGCAAACGCTATGACCGATCCGGCGATAACGAGCCCGAGCGCGTGAGTCGTCGCCATGCGTCCGCCGTCTAAAGATTTCGCCCAGACCGTCTGCATTCTTTGCGCCCGTCGTTGCTCTAAATTGCGCCGTCTATACTATCGAGAGCGCGTCCACACGCCCGTCGCCGCTGAAATTATATCGACCTCGGCAGGTTGACGCAAGCGTTTTTCACACTACAATGAAAATAGTCTCGCGGGCTGTTAGCTCAGTTTGGTTAGAGCGTCTGGTTTACACCCAGAAGGTCGCTGGTTCAAATCCAGCACAGCTCATTTCTCCTTCACGCGAGCATGCCGGAAGGCGTTTCTTCTTCCTTGCGAGCCGGCATAAACGCGACGACGTCGGTTACGTCGAGAACGCCGACGGGTCGTCCTTCTTCGTCGAGCGCGGGAAGTTCGCTGATCTTACGTTTCGAAAGAATTTCGACCGCTTCCTTCATCGTCGCGTCGGCGCGAACGGCGAGGGGCGACGGCGTCATTACCTCGGAAACAGGACGGTCAAAAGCGTCCTCTCGGCGCGATTCAAAGAGGCGCGCAAGGTCGCTGTCAGTAAAGATACCCGAGAGTCGTCCCGATTCGTCGAGAAGCAGCACCGCGCCGGAACGACGTCCCGGTTTTCGGCACGACGTGAAGACGTCGCGCACCGTCGTCGTATCGGGCGCGACGCGGCACAATTCGAGCGGACGCATGAGTTCGCACACGCGGCTTAGACTCCGCCCAAGCGCGCCGCCGGGATGGAATCGCGCAAAGTCTTCTGAGCGGAACCCGCGCAAACGACTGACCGTAAGCGCAAGCGCGTCGCCCATCGCAAGCATCGCGGCGGCGCTAGAACTCGGCGCGAGTTTAAGCGAGTCCGCCTCCTCGATCTTGCCAATTTCAAGCGCGACCGTCGCCGCGCGGCCAAGCGCGCTGTCCGCCGTCGAAACGATCGCGACGATCGGAACGCCTCGCGACGCGAGAGGTCCGAGAATCTGTTTAATCTCTTCCGTTTCGCCGCTGTAAGAAAACGCGAGAACGACGTCGTCCGCCGTGATCGCGCCAAGGTCGCCGTGACGCGCTTCGCCCGGATGGACAAAATGACTCGGCGAGCCCGTCGACGACGCGGTCGCCGCAATTTTACGCGCAATCAATCCCGCCTTGCCCATGCCCGTCGTCACAAGACGTCCGCGGCAATCGAGAACGAGCGAAACCGCTTCGCAGAATCGCGAATCGAGCGCGTCGACAAGCCGAAGGATCGCGTCGCCCTCCGAACGCACGACGCTTCGCGCGTACTCGAGCGCGTCCGCGTCGTTCGACGTCCATTCGCGCGCGACCCCGAGCGTCTTAAGCGCAAGCGAACCCTCAAAAGAAACGACGTCGGGCGCCGCGCTCCCCGCGATTCGAAGCGTTGTCCGTTGCGTGTCGTTCTCTCTCGTCATGACGTCGCGTCCTTTCCTTAAATTCGTCCCATAAGTTCGGAGGAAATCCCAACGAACTAGCTCTCGGGAGAATACCCTTCTTTTTCTCGCGACGCAAGAGCGTTTTCGGAAAGAGAGTCCTCGCGCGCGCTTTCGCCCTTTCCCTCGCTCTTGTTAAAAGCCTCTTTCCTGATAGAATAAAACGCGATTTTTCAATGTGAAACGCGGGGCGTTTGTCGTTCAAAACGCGTCGCCAAGGAAATACTTTTGGGGAACGTCAATGGCGGTCATACTCAACGTCGAGCATCTGAGAAAACACTTCGGTCCCGACCCTGTCCTATCCGACGTGACCTTTCAGGTTCGCGAAGGGGATAAAATAGGTCTCGTCGGTCCGAACGGATGCGGCAAGACGACTCTTTTGAACATCCTTTCCGGTCGAGAAGAAACGGAGAAAGGAAAGTTCGAACTTTTTGGCGGCGCGACGCTCGGCTATCTCGAACAGCGTCCGACCGTCGATCCGACGGAAACCGTCGTGGAAGCGGGCCGCAAGGCGCTCGACGCGCTCCATCGCGCGTTGACGGAGTCGGAAGAGATCGCGTCAAGAATCGCCGATCCGTCCCTCGACGACGCGGAACGCGATCGTCTCGCGCGGCGTTACGACCATTTGCACGAAGAACTGATGCGTAAAGACGCCTACAACATCGGTCGGCGCGTCGAACGCATCCTCCTCGGCGTCGGCTTCACAGAAGACGACCTTGAAAAGCGCGTCTCGTCTCTCAGCGGCGGCGAACTCAACCGTCTGGGACTCGCCAAACTGCTCCTCGAAGAGCCGGAAATCATGCTCCTCGACGAACCGTCGAACCACCTCGACCTCGCCGCAACCGAGTGGCTCGAAGATTTTCTCAAAACGACCAAAGCCGCTATTATTCTCGTTAGCCACGACCGGTATTTCCTCGACCGCGTAACGAACAGAACGTTCGAACTTTACGCGGGAACCGTCGACGACTATCCGGGAAATTTCACTAAGTATCAAACGCTTAAAGCCGATCGGCTCGCCGTTCAGACTAAGACCTACGAAAAATGGGTCGAAGAGGTTGAAAAGGCGAAGGACTTCATCCGCCGCCATCATTACGGCAAGAATACGGCGCCTCAAGCGGAAGATCGTCGCAAAAAGCTCGAACGTCTTGAAGCGGAGCCGCCCGAGTTGCCTCGCGACGTCTCTTCGCCCCCGATGACGTTTCCTCCCGCGTCCCGAACGGGCGACGTCGTTTTTCGCATCGACAGTCTTTCGAAAAGCTACGGCGACCGCACGCTCTTCAAAAACTTTTCCTTCGACGTCCAGCGCGGCGAACGCTGGGCAATTCTCGGTCCTAACGGCTGCGGAAAAACGACGTTCCTGCGGTGTCTTCTCGGCGGTGAAACGCCGGATTCGGGCGAAGTTCGGTTCGGACAGGGCGTCGCCGTCGGATATTTCGACCAACAGCTCCGCGTCGTCGACGATCAGATTCCCGTCGTCGACGCGATTCGTCCGAAGAAGAAGGTCTTTGAAGACCTTGCGCGTCGACGACTCCTCGCCGCGTTCGGACTCGTCGGCGACCAGCAGTTGTTGAAGGTCTGCAATCTCAGCGGCGGTCAGCGGTGTCGCGCGGCGCTCGCAAAACTCGCGGCGGACGATCCGAACGTCCTTATCCTCGACGAACCGACGAACCACCTCGATCTGTGGGCGCGCGAGGCGCTCGAAAAAGCGTTGAAAAACTTCGGCGGAAGCGTAATCTTTATCAGTCACGACCGATATTTCGTCGACCAGGTCGCCGACAAGCTTCTCGTCTTTCAACCGAACGCGACGTACAAGATCGTCGACGGAAACTACTCGACCTTCCGCTATATGGTCTCCCGCGGTCTTATGGCGGATCCGTTCCTCCCCAACGCGCTCGACGTTCCGTTTGTTCCGGGAAAAATTCAGTCTGAGACGAAACCCGTCGCAAATTCCAACATGTCGCGTCGCTCGTCCCTCGAGAAGACGGCGCCGTCTAAGAACAAAAGCGTAAAATCGTCGACGACGACGCAGACGCCCGCCGCCGGAAAAGGGAAAAACAAAGGCGCCGTCAAAAATTTAGATTCCGGAAATCCTAACGCCCGAAAAACGAACGGCGTTCCGAGTTATAAACAGGGCGATCCTTCCAAGTACGCGGAGCAGAATTTTAAAGCGGAACAGGGCAAAGTCAAGCCGAAAACGGAAAAGCGCAAACGCAAGTTCCCGTTCCGTAAAGTCTCGGATATTGAAGACGAAATTTTCATTCGCGAAACGCATATGCAGACGCTCATGGAGGATATGAGCAAGCCCGAAGTCGTCCGCGACGGCGAGCGAATGAAAGAACTCCAGCGTCAGATTCAAGAGGAAGAAGAAGCGATCAAACGCCTCTATGAGCATTGGGAAGAAGCGAGCGAACTCAACTGGTGACGTTCGACGCGTTTCACACTTCGACAACCATAAGCAACCCGAAATATGAAGGAGTCTCCCGTTGGCGCGGCGCGTTGAAGGAAAAAAAGACCGTTGGGGTTCGCAGATCGGCGTTATTCTCGCCGTCGCGGGAAGCGCCGTCGGACTGGGGAATTTTTTAAGATTTCCCGGTCAAGTCGTGAGCAACGGCGGCGGCGCGTTCATGATTCCTTATATCGTGTCGTTACTTGTCGTCGCGATTCCTCTGGCGACGGCGGAGTGGGCGCTTGGACGGTATGGCGGCCGTCATGGCTTCCATTCTCCAGCCGGCGTCTACTACGCCGCGACGAATCGCAGCGCGTTTTGGACCGCCATGGGATCGTTCACGACGGTCGCGCCTTTTATCATCGGGATGTATTACGTCTTTATCGAAGCGTGGTGTCTCGTATACGCGGCGCAGTATCTCGGCGGAGTCTTCGAACGCTTCGGACTCGGTTTTTCCGTCGCGCCTAGCGCAGCGCCGGCCGGATTGGCGTTCGGCGACGCCAAGGAGTACGAAACATTTTTCGGAACGCTTGTGGGAATAAGCAAAAACGGCGCGCTCTTCTCGAGCGGGGCCCCCGCGACGCTCGTCGCGACGTTCGTATGCGCCGCGATCAATTTCTGGCTCGTCTATCACGGCGTTTCGCGCGGTATCGAACGGTTTTGTAAAGCGGCGGCCCCTCTCATACTACTCTGCGCCGTCGCGGTCATTATCCGCGTAATAACGCTCGGCAATCCGACGGGGCGCCCCGGTCAAAGTTTCCTTGACGGTCTAGGCTTCATGTGGAACCCGACGCGCGAGGCGGAAACGGCGTCGGGCGAGATTATTCGCGTCAGCGTGTGGCAAACGCTCGCAAATCCCGACGTATGGCTCGCGGCGACCTCGCAAATTTTTTTCAGCGTCTCAATCTGCCTCGGCGCGGTATGCACATACGCAAGTTACGTCAAACCGAAGAGCGATATTGCGCTTTCGAGTATTTCGGCGACGGCGACAAACGAGTTTTGCGAAGTCCTCTTCGGCGGTCTCATGACGATTCCGCCCGCGATTATGTTTCTCGGCCTTAGCGCGTCCAACAGTTTTTCGTCGTCTTTTTCGCTGGGATTCGTCGTCTTGCCGAACGTCTTTGGCCTCATGCCGTTTGGACAGTTTTGGGGCTTCCTTTTCTTCTTCCTGCTGCTGCTCGCCGCGATAACCAGTTCTGTTTCGATGATTCAACCGGCAGTCGCTCTTCTTCAAGAATCGCGCGGATGGTCGAGAGAACGGAGTGCGTTCGTTTCTTCGTCGATTAACTTCGTCGGGACGCTCGTCATATGCTGGCACACGTTAAATCTCGGCGCGCTCGACGTTTTCGACTTCTGGGTCGCCAACTTCCTCCCGCTGATGACCGCGATTATCCAGACGATCGTCGTCTGCTTCGTCTGGGGCGCGTCGGCGTTTCGCGCTGAAATTGCCCAGGGTTCGCGAATTAAACCGCCTTTTTTCCTCGTCAACGTCGTCAAATACGTCTCGTTCCCGTATATGATTCTGGTCGTCCTCTTCTGGCTCGGTCAGAACATATCGAAGCGAATCCATGAAATAGCGCATAGCCCCGTCGCTCAAATTTCGCTCGCGTTCATGACGGTCGTCGCGCTCGCGACGTTAACGCTCGCAGTAGCGGCGGCGCGGCGTTGGCGACACGCCGCGGAACACGTCGAATCTAACGCCATGACGAATCAAGACCGTCCTTTGTAAGCGTTTTACTAAACTGAAAGGCTCCTCATGAGCAACAAGCCTAGACACGAACATTGGGGATCGCAAATCGGCGTCGTTCTCGCGGTCGCGGGGAGCGCCGTCGGACTCGGCAATTTTCTACGCTTCCCCGGTCAAGTCGTCAATTACGGCGGCGGCGCGTTCATGATTCCTTACGTCGTCTCGCTTCTGCTCGTCGCCATTCCCATCTCGATGAGCGAGTGGGCGCTGGGCCGATTCGCGGGACGTCACGGATATCATTCGCCGTTAGGAATGTACTACGTTGCGAGCGGACGCAGGCGCGGCTGGGGAATCGTCGGCGGCATGAGCATGTGCGTTCCCCTCGTTATCGACATGTACTATATTTTCGTCGAGGCTTGGTGTTTGTTCTACGCTATCAAATATCTCGGCGGAATACTGGAGCCTATTGGGTTAGGCTTCACGCTTGGCGCCGGCGACGGCGCGGGGATGCGTTTAGGAAGCGGCGAAGCATACGAACGTTTCTTCGTCGCGACGACGGGCGCAAATCAAAACGGCGCCGTTTTCTCCGGTTCAGGTTTCCCTTTGCTGGCGACGACGATCTTTTGCGTCGTTATCAATTTCCTCCTCGTATATCGCGGCGTGTCGAAGGGAATTGAAAAATTCAGCAAGCGCGTGGCGCCCCTCATTCTTCTCTGCGCGATTATTATGATCGTCCGCGTCGCGACGTTAGGAAATCCAACGGGGCAGCCGGGTCAGAGCTTTCTCGACGGATTGGGCTTCATGTGGAATCCTTCGCGCGACATTTACGACGCGACGGGACAAGTCGTGGGGCGCACGAGCGTATGGACGTCCCTTCTCAACCCCGAAACGTGGCTTGCGGCGACGTCGCAGATCTTCTATAGCGTGTCGATCTGCATCTGCGCGGTCTGCACATACGCAAGCTACGTGCGTCCTAAGGACGATATCGCGCTCTCCAGCCTTTCGGCGACGGCGACAAACGAATTCTGCGAAGTCGTGCTCGGAGGGCTAATGGCGATTCCGCCCGCAATTATGTTCCTTGGAACCCGCGCGGCGGACGGCTTCAGTTCGTCGTTCCAGCTCGGTTTTATCGTTCTGCCGAACGTCTTTGAACTCATGCCGCTCGGGCAGCTCTGCGGCTTCGTCTTCTTCTTTCTTCTCTTCTCAGCGTCTGTGACGAGCTCCATGTCGCTCGTACTCCCCGCCGTCGCGTTTTTCCGCGAGGCGTTGCAGTGGTCGCGAGGAGCCAGCGTTTTGCTCGCGGCGTCGTTCCACCTCGTCGGCGCGCTAATCGTAATCTGGTTCACCAAAGGTTTGACCGCGCTCGACACGTTCGATTTCTGGTTCGCAAACTTCGCGCCCTTCTTCTTTGCCATCATGCAAACGGGACTCGCCGCGTTCGTCTGGGGATCCGCGAAAATGAAGGAAGAAATCTCGCTCGGCTCGAAAATCAAACCGCCGACGTTCCTCGCTTTCGTTGTAAAATACCTCTCGTTCCCCTACTTGCTCGTGATAGCGATCTTCTGGACCGCCAAGAACCTTAAGGGCCGTATCGAAGCGACGATGGGAGATCACGTCGCGCAGCTCTCGATCGCGTTCTTCCTCGTTCTGCTAGCGTTCCTTTTCGCGCTGTCCGTCATAACGATAAAGCGCTGGCGCGCGCAGAATTCGGGCGACGGCCTCGAGAAAGAGCGCCAAGCGGACGTTTCGCAACCTTGACAAAGATATAAAATTATTCTATACTGAAACTTAAGGATTAGGATTCAACGTCGAAAAAACGGGAGATCACGCATGACGTGGGGCGGTTGGATTAGCATGACGGCGTCGCTCGCCATTGTTATCGGACTATTCGGATGGTGTTGCTACAAGCTCGTCGTAACACGCGGCGCGCAGGACGAAGACGCCTCTAGCGTCGAACCGCAACAGACGGAACGCTAGCGAAAAGAAAACGACGGGACGCGATTCAAATGGCGCAGAAGTCAGGAACACGCGAACACTGGAAGACGCGACTCGGGGTCGTCCTCGCGGTCGCAGGCAGCGCCGTGGGGCTCGGTAATTTCCTCCGATTCCCCGGTCAAGTCGTTTTAAACGGCGGCGGCGCGTTCATGATTCCGTACCTGATTTCCCTTCTGCTCGTGGGCATTCCGCTCGCGACGAGCGAATGGGCGCTCGGACGTTTTGCGGGGCGCAGCGGCGTTCATTCCCAGATGGGAATGTTCTATCTCGCGAGCGGTCGGAAACGCCGCTGGGGCGTCGTCGGCGGTCTGATGGCGATCGTGCCTTTCGTTATCAGCATGTTTTACGTCTTCATTGAAGCGTGGTGCGTTCTTTACGCGCTCCAATACTTGGGCGGCATGTTCGAGCCTGTCGGGTTAGGCTTCTCGTTCTTTAACAACGTCGATCCCGGACTTCATTTTGACGCCCCGGTGGAATATACGGCGTTCTTTAATCGCATGATCGGTAAGGACGCGGACGGTTCGCTCTTTCGTCTTTCGACGTCGCCGCTTCTTCTGGCGACGATTTTCTGCGCGCTCGGCAACGTTTTACTGATAAGTCGCGGGATCGTCGGCGGAATCGAAAAGGTTTGTAAGATCGCGGCGCCCCTCGTTTTGGCGTGTTCGCTCCTTGTCGTCCTACGCGTCGTTACGCTCGGCAATCCCACGGGAATCGAGGGGCGCGGATTTCTTGACGGGCTGGGCTTCATGTGGAACCCGTCGCGCGACGCGTTTGACGCCAAAGGACTCGTAATCGGTCGAACGACGCTGTGGGAATCGCTGAAGACCCCCGACGTATGGCTCGCGGCGACCTCGCAAATCTTTTTCACGATTTCCCTGTGCTGGTGCTGTATCACGACCTATGCCAGCTATATTAGAAAACGCGACGATATCGCGCTTTCGAGTCTATCCGCGACGTCCATTAACGAGTTTTGCGAAGTCGTGCTCGGCGGTCTCATGGCGATTCCGCCAGTCGTCATGTACCTCGGCGTCAACGCGGGCGGAAGTTTTAATTCGTCATACGCGCTGGGGTTCGCCGCGCTGCCCAATGTTTTTGGTCAAACGCCGTGCGGTCAGTTTGTAGGACTCTCGTTCTATCTTCTCCTTTTTACGGCGGCGATTACGACGTCCGTCTCGCTGCTTCAACCCACGGTCGCGTTAATCCACGACGCGTTCGGCGGTAATAAAGAATCGAACGCGTTCCTTGTCGGCGGCGTCAATCTTATAGGAACGCTCTTTGTCTGCTGGTTCACGAAAAACCTCGCGGCGCTGGAGGTATGCGACTTTTGGATTTCCGAAGTCGTCATGTTTGTCTTTGCGACGCTCCAAACGTTTTTGGTCGCGTTTGTCTGGGGCTCCTCGGCGTTCCGCGCAGAATTGGAATTCGGCTCGCAGATTCGGTCGTTTCGCTTTCTGCCCTTGATCGTAAAATATATATCCTTTCCATACATAACGATCATCATCGTCTTTTGGTTTGTAAAAAATCTCGGCGCCCGTTTGCACGAGATTCAAGAGGACGCCGTCACGCGTTACGCGTTCATTCTCTTTGGCGTCATCGCGGCGACGCTGTTCATACTCTCGATCGTCGTAACGACGCGATGGAAGCGCGGCGAAACCTCCGCGCGCGACGCGTCTAAATCCGATTCTTGACGTCGTCTCAATAATTCGTTAGACTGCGCCGACAAAAGAGAGATTTGGCGCGACATTTTCTTATGCGCCCTAAAAACGGGAGAGATCAATGAAACCGGTGTTGCAAGCGCGGGGACTTACGAAACGCTACGGTAAAATCACGACGGTTCACGACGTCGACGTCAAAGTTTATCCAGGGGAAATTGTCGGGCTCCTCGGCGCCAACGGAGCCGGTAAAACGACAAGTTTCCACATGATCTGCGGCCTCACCAAGCCGAGCGAGGGTCAAATTCTGCTCGACGGACAGGACGTCACGCGCTGGTCGATGTCGCGTCGCTGCAAGGCGGGACTCGGTTATCTGCCTCAGGAACACAGTTTGTTCGGCGCGCTGACGGTAGAACAAAACCTTATCGGCGCTCTCGAATATTACGGAGTTCCAAGGCGCGAACGTCGTTCAAAGTGCGAGGAAATTCTCAAACGTTACGATCTCTGGGAAGATCCCGTAAAAGGTCCGATTTACAAACGCGTCGTCGGATACGGAGGCGCGGGCGGACTTTCAGGCGGCGAACGCAGACGTCTCGAATTTGCGCGCGCCGTCGCCGGCAATCCAAAGATTCTCATGCTAGACGAACCGTTCGCCGCATGCGATCCGGAGACGATCAGTAAAATTCAGCGGGCCGTTTTTGAACTCGCCGACTCGGGCATAGCCGTCCTTATCAACGACCACGCCATCGCCAACACGCTTAAAATCACCGAGCGCGCCTACGTTATCGACCGCGGCTGCGTGCTCTGTTCGGGCTCCGCGATGGAAGCGCTAAGCAATCCCGAAGCGATCCATTATTATTTCACCCACGAAGCGAAGGACAACGCGGAAACGATTGGCCGGGCTCACGGATACTCGCCGGAGGAAGCGCGTGAAATGGTCGCGCGCGCCTATGAAGAGGTTGAACGGCGATGGCCCGAAGACGTGGAATTTCTCAACGGACGGAGCTCGCGCCCCGCGCCTACCGACGACGATTACGGTCTATCTTCGTCCTCGACGCGACGCGGCGGTTTTGCGTCTCGTTTTCGAGCGACTCGTCGCTTCCCAACGAACGCCCCGCGGCGTGAAGACGACGTTTCACAGCGGGACGTCTCCTCGTTCAGAGACAGTTCGTTGCGCAGAAGAAGACCGCCTGAATACGGCGCCCCCAACTCGTCGCGCGTTCACGACGACGCGGAAGAACGATTCGACGACAACCGTCTGAAACGTCGGTCCGATTCGTCGCGCGTTCATGACGACGTCGAAACGCAGGACTTCTTCCGCGGTTCCACAAACCGCAAATCGCTCGCGCTCCGACGGAACAACGACGGTCAAACGCGTCAGACTCCGTCTCCACGCGACATGGAACCGGAAGAGAATCGCTATTCCGACAAAACGGACAAACTCCTCCGGCGCCGCCGCAATCAATAGCCGACGCGCTCTGGAATTACCTGAAAACCGCGGCGTGGCGTTCAAATAAAAAAGACCCGTTCTCCGAAGAGGACGGGTCTCTTTTTTAAACGTTAAGCGCGCGAGTCATATGCTCGCGAAAACAGGATCAGGTCTCGTCGATGAAGGACCAGTCGATCTTTTCGTAACCGTTCTGGTATTCCGGACGAACGAGTTCGGCGACGCCGGGGGTCTTGAGTTCGGCAAGGTTGGTAACCTGGAGCTTCTTCGCGTCCCACTTGATCGTTTCGCCGCGTTCGTCAGCCTTCGGGGCGGCCCAAACGGCAAGGTTGCCGAGGAGGATCGTCTCGGTGAGAGGACCGGCGAAGTTCGGGAAGTTGGACCAGCAGAGTTCCGGCTTGTTTTCGCTAATCGCGGTAACCCATTCGAGCTTGTTGCGAGCGTCGAAATCGCCGGAATGTTCGTCTTCCGGAGCCTTGCGCCATTCGACGCCGTCGATTTCCTTAAGCGGATCGCCGCCCTTGGCGAGGAGCTGGTAACGCTGAGCATAGTCGTCCGGGCTGTAAGCGACGCCCTTGTCGCCGATGATGATCGCGCCGGAATCGGTCGGGTTCTCAATACCGTATTCTTCGAAGAGGGACGCTTCGGGTTTCGTCTTGGCGTCGAACCAAGTGACCTCGATCGCGCCGCGGTTTTCGGTCGCGGGGAACTGGAACCAAATCTTGCTGGAGGCGGGGAAGGAGTCGAAGTCATGTCCGGAGGATTCGGCGACGACTTCGGTGGGGAACTTCAGATCGCAAGCGCCGTACGGCATGTTGGCGGTATGGCAAGCCATGTCGCCGAGGGAGCCGGAACCGAAGTCCCACCAGCCGCGCCACTGGAAGCTGTGGTAGATGCTGGGCCAGAATTCGCGCTTCGGCGCGACGCCAATCCAAGCGTCCCAATCGAGATTCTTGAAAGCGGCCTCGACCTGCTTTTTCTTCTCGTCGATGAGTTCGTTGGCGACTTCTTCGTCTTCCTCTTCCGCCTTCGTCTTCGCGATGAACTTTTCCATCGTCTCGGCGCGGTTCGGACCCTGCGCCCAAATCGGGCGGTTCGTCCAAATATGGACCGCCTTGATTTCGCCGATCACGCCCGCCTTGATCTGGGCGACGCAACGACGCATCGCGTCAAGCGTGGAACCCTGGTTGCCCATCTGGGTGCAGACGCCATACTTCTTCGCGAGATAGCCAAGATAACGAGCTTCGCCGATCGTACGGGTCAGCGGCTTCTGGGTGTACGCGTGCTTGCCGTTCTTGAGCGCTTCCGCCGTGATGATCGTGTGCATGTGGTCAGGGGTCGAAACCGTAACGGCGTCGATCTTGTCCATCATTTCGGCGTACAGATCTTTGTAGTTCGTGTAGGTCTTGCAGCCGGGGAATTCCTTCGCTTTGCTCTCAAGCGTTTTGCGGTCGACGTCGCAGATCGCGACGACTTTGCCGTAAAAGCCCGCCTGCGTGATGTCGCTGGCGCCTTTGCCGCCAACGCCGATACCGGCGATCGCTAAACCCTGAAGCGCGGACGCGCGAGCGATCTTAACGCTGTTGCCAGCGCCGACCATGAAACCAACGCCGGCGATGGTCGACGTCTTGAGGAAGTCACGACGAGAAGTTTGCATACTCATGGATTAACTCCTGATTGTCTTGAATCATAACGGCGAGAACGCGCGCCCAGGGAGCTTCAAGCGTCGCTCCAAGGACTCCGGCCTCCGCCCTACTTGGCGCCGTCAAAGCAACTGACGCCTACCTTGTTAAATCTTTTCCTATTATACAATCTCACAATCCTCAGTTCCAGTCAAGACTGTGACATTTCAATCAAATTTTTCCAAATTCTCGGAATATTTTACCAATTACAAAGAGCGAGCTGCGTTTTTTCATCAATATCAACCGCGCGCCGATTGATTAAACCTGCCTTTTTCGATATATTCAGTCAGTCGCCGACGGGATTTTGCGCGTCTTCGGAAGCGCGACGGGCGAACATAGGCATGGGGCAGGCGTGAATCGATGAGCGAATTCCTTTTTTTCTATCCAAAGCGTCAGATAGAGACGGCGCTCGTGATACGTGGATTTGCCGTCGTGCGCGGACGGAAGCCTGTCCCGACGAGGATTCGCGTCGTCGAATTCGACGACGCGCGAAATCAGCTCGTCGTCGACGCAAAGACAGACCTTTCCGCCGCTCTCTACGTCCCGTGTTCCGGCGGCCGCGAAGGATTCTTCTACGCGTCGACCGAAACGCTCCCGTCCGATCGTCGTCCGCGACCTCTTTACCTTGAACTCTGTCGCGGTCAACTCTCGAGAATTCAGCGCAAGCGCGCGGAATGGTCTTACTCGGGATTTTCGACTCCGGAACGTCTGCGAAGTCAGATTCGCCGCGCCGTTCAGAAATTCTCCGTCCTCGTGACCGCCGATTACGACGCGCCCGACTATGACGCGGAGACTTTTGCTCTTTTCAACTCGCTGTGCGAAATCGCACGGCGACTAAACGAGCTATATTTGAGTCAGACGCTCGCCGCGCGCCGCAGGACGGCGTCGTGGGTTTCGCGATTCGGCTTCGCGACGAATCCGCACGAAAAATGGACGCCGTCTTACGACGCGCTTTTCGTCGGATCTAAATCAAATCACACGCGTCCCAAGCTTGAACAACTCTTTCAAACGGTTAACGTCCGCGTAAATTGGCGCGAAATCGAGCGGCATGGCTCATACGATTGGTCTAGAGTCAGCGACGCCGTCGACGCGGCGCGCGAACGCAACCTTCGCGTAACGCTCGGTCCGATGACGCGCTGGGGGACGGACCTGCCGTCGGCGCTTCAATCGTCGACGATCGACGCCGACACGTTGCGCGGCGAATTCACGAAATTCCTCAGAACCGCCGTTCACGCGTTAGGAGACCGCGTCGATCGTTGGATCGTCGCCACGAACGTCGAGACGTCGCCCGACCTTCCTACTTTTGAATTTCGCCTATCTAACGCGATGCAAGCCGCCGACTACGTTCGGAACAACTTGCCGCGCTCCGAAGCTTTCCTTGGACTCGAACAGGCGTTTGGAGATACTTCGCGATTTCGCGACCCGCCGCTCGTCTACGCCGTCGACCTTGCCGCCAGACTCGCCCAGCGTCACGCGTTTGACGGATACTACGTCGAAACCAATTTTGGCCTCGTGCCAAACACGACCGCGCCGCGCGACCCGATGGAACTGCATCGTTTCTTTGACCGTTGGCGCATGATCGGAGTCAAACTCGCCGTCGCCACGTCATGTCCGAGCGCCGCGCCCTTCGCGACGCCGAACTCGCTCGAACCTTCAGAGCTGTTCACATCTCTCTTCGCCGACAAGCAGAAACGATCTTTCTTCTTCCGTCAAACGGGAGAAGGAAAGGCGCTTGAAGAACTCGTTTGGGACGTTCAAGTTCAGCAGGAGTTTGCGCGACGCTTTTATTCAAGCGCGCTCGCCTGTAAGGCGATCGACGAACTCATATGGACGCGTTGGCTTGACGCCAAACTGATGAGCTACGACGAATATTCGGAACTTGTAAGCGTTTTCGACGGCGCGGAGTCGCCCGCGCCGTTCGAGCAGACCGTCGTGGACGGCTTCGCTTACGCGCAGCGGCACGACGAAGACGATTTCTTTGGTCGCGACGACTTCGACGACGAACGCCAGGCCGAAGACGACTTCTTTGGCGACGGTCCTTTCGACGAGGAGCTTTTTGACGAGATCGAACTCGCGTCCTCCGACGCGTCGTTTCATTCAAGGTCGGAAAGCGTTTCCTTTTCCGCCGAAATCGACGCGCCCGAAAACTTCACGCCCACGTCGGGACTCCTCGACGCGCATGGCCGTCCCAAACCGACGCTCTATAAACTTGCGGCGCTCCGCCGCGCGTACCTCGACGCCTAAAGGAGACGCTTGCATGAGAAACCGACCCATTCCCCCGCCCTCTCGACGCGGCTTCATGCTGCTAATCGTCACGCTCGTGCTCACCGCGCTCACGCTCAGCGGCGCGGCGCTCCTCACGCTGATGAAGACGGAAAACGAAGCGACGTCGACGCGAGGACGTAAAGAACTCACGCACGGCGTCGTAAGATCGGCGGTCGTTTATCTCGTCGGATGCGTCGAACAAACGGAAGAAGAACGCGAAAAACTCGGCGGTCTCTACGACAACGGCGCGTATTTCTGCGCCAAGCCGTTGCTGACGAGAGAAGAAGGAGGCGCCGACACATCTCGCTTCACGATTATCTCCCCAAAGCTTGAAGACGCCAATATCGACGGTATTCGCTACGGACTCGTCGACGAATCCACGCGACTCAACCTTCAAGCGGTTCTCGCGTGGGATAAAGAGTCGCCCGGCGCCGGACGAGCCGCGCTTATGAAACTTCCCGGCATGACCGCGATCGCCGCCGACTCGATTCTCGACTGGATCGATCCAGACGAACAAGCGCGGCAAAACGGCGCCGAGGCTAGGTATTACGCGAACGCGAATCTTCCATACAGTCCGAGAAACGCGACGCCCGTCTTTCTCGAAGAGCTTCTGCTCGCCCGCGGCGTTACGCGCGCGCAGCTTTATGGCTCCGACGAAAACTTCACCTACAACGCTGAAAAAAGCGGTCCCGACGATTCTAACGCCGATTACGGCGGCTCGCTGCTTTCGACGCCGACGGCAAGTCGCGGCGGCGCGACGCAAAACGCCGGCGCAGTTCCTTGGACGGCGCTCCTCACGGTTTTTAGCGCGGAAAAGGACGTCGACCCTCGAGGCGAAGCGCGCGTCAACCTTAACGTCGACGATCTGAACTTCTTGTATCGCGAATTAGAGCCGCGCGTCGGCGCCGACGTCGCAAAATTCATCGTCCTCTACCGTCAGTATGGTCCGGAAACCAACGAGCAGGAGTCCGCTTCCCCCGCGTCAAGACGCGCGGCGCAGCGCGGAGGGCGCCGTTCGGGGTACGTTTCCAACGGAGCAAGAGGCGGCGCGGGCAACGCGGGAACGGACGCGACAAGCGCGCCCCCGACCGTCGGCGTTCTCGCTCAGGCGCAAATCGACGGCTCCGTCGCGGCGACGACGACGCTCAAAACGCCCCTTGATATCGTCGGCGCGCGAGTCGTCGTCGGAAACGTCGCGTATGCTTCGCCGATCCGCGACGCTCGCGACGCGACAAAACTCATGACGCTTCTCGACTACGCTTCGACGAGCGAATCGACGACCATCGTCGGACGCGTCAACGTCAACGCGGCGCCGCGCCCCGTTCTCGCGGCGATCCCCGGAATCGCGACCGCCGACGTTCAGCGTATCGTCTCAGAACGCCCCGACATGAGCAAAGCGCTCCCCAGCGACTACCGTCACGCGTCGTGGCTCTACACAAAAGGACTCGTCTCGCTCGACACGATGAAGCGTCTTTACGACAAAACGACGGCGCGCGGCGGCGTATATCGCGGTCAAATCGTCGGATTTCTCGATCGTTCCAACGAGGTGGAACGCGCCGAGGTCGTCGTCGACGGAACGACGGAACCGCCCCGACAAGTTTTCTTCAAAGACCTTTCGACGCTCGGCAAAGGTTTTTCCGACGCTACGCTGCTCGGCGGTCTTACGACGTCCGGCGCCGATGGCGGCGACTTCGGCGTGTCTGCGCTCGACTGGAGAGAAGCGTCCGGCGTCGTCGAACTTGAGCGCGACGGAAGCGGTTATCTCGGCGCGAACGACACCCCTTTCGCGTCGATCGACGCCTTAGAGGCGTCCGCGGGCCTCGGCGGGCTTAACAATCCGACAGACGAATCGACCGGCATAAACGCCGACAATCAAGGCATGGCGTTCCCGTCGATCGACGGAACGATTCCCAACGCGCTAGACGCGGGTGGCTTCGGGACGTCTTCGACAGATTCGAACGTCGGGGGCGCGGCGCTTTCAACGCCGTCGTTTGACGCGAGCGCGACGGAACCGTCAGCCGCTGAAAACACAAACGGGGGAACGCAGTCGCGCCGCGACCGGCTCCTCGACGCCCTCCGTACCTCGCGCGAATCTCGTCAGACGCGCAATCGCGGACTCTCCGGCGCCGAAACGACGCCGGAACCTTCGGCGGCGACGCCTGAAAACGAACCGACCGTTTCCGAATCTACGCCTCCCGTCGCCGCCGGCGGCGCGACGACCAATCGTAGAGCCGCCAGAACAAACGACGTCGACGAAACAAACTCCTCTGAAAGCGCTCGAGACAGGACTCAGAACGCGCTCGACGCGCTTCGCAGAACGCGTGGCGGCGGCGCCAGAGGCGGAGGTCGCGGCGGCGCCGAGGAAGACTAAACCGCGAAAAGTCAGATTTCCGCGCCATCTCCTATCGACTCGCTAGGCTTCGAAGTTATAATTATAAGTCGCGTGGCGCGTATCGTTCTATTCGAGAACGTATTTCAAAGGGGCGTTTTACGCCTTCTTGAATCGCGGGCGCCCTCTGTTATAATAACCTCTTAATTATCCCGCGACTTACATAAGCCGACGGAATATTGCGGCGACGTCCTCCGCCCGCGCTTTGTATGATCCTAAACGTAAGACTAACGCTCTTAGAGTTGGTAACGATCGTGAAAAAACCGTCTATTTTCCTCGTGCTGTCCCTCCTTTCTCTCGTCGCCGCGTCTACCTCGTGCGACAGACTCAAGCCTCGCCACGAGGAAAACGCTCGGGAAGCGAATGAAGAAGAAGCGCTTCCCGTTCACGTCATGGCGACGACGACGCGTATGATCGTCGACTACGACGAACTCACCGGCAGGACGGCGGCGGTCGAATCGGTCGACGTTCTCGCGCAGGTCTCGGGATACCTCGAAACGATTAACTTTACGCCCGGTTCTTTCGTCCACAAAGGCGACGTTCTCTTTACGCTCGACTCTCGCGTTTACAAAGCGACGCTCGACGAAGCTCGCGCCGACGTCGAAGCTAAACGCGCGGACTTGGAAAGACTCGAGGCGGCGCTGAAACGTCAGCAGGGATTGTTCGAAAAGAACGCGACCTCGCAGCAGCAGCTCGAAGTTGCGACTGCGGAGCGCGACGCGCGTCAGGCGGAATTGAACGCCGCGCTCGCTTCCGCCGAACTGGCGGAAATCGACCTCGATTACGCGACGATCCGATCCCCGATCGACGGCGTCGTCAGTCGCGAACAAATCACAGTCGGCAACCTCGTGACGAAAGGCGCGACGCTTCTTACAAAAGTCGTCGCCGTCGACCCGATTCACGTCTATTTTGACGTAGACGAACGCACGCTCCTCGCGTTCCGACGTCAGCTCCCCAATTTTGAAAACGCGGGAGAAGGTCTCGTCGTCAAGTTCGCCGTCGGGGACGGCGAATTCGACCACAAGGCGACGGTCGATTTCTCCGAGCCGTCCCTAAACGCGACGACGGGCACCCTCGAGTTCCGTTCCGTCGCGCAAAATCCCGTCGGCGAAAAGGGGCTTCGTCCGCTCGTTCCCGGTCTGCGCGTTCGCGTGCTCTTCCCGACTTCGCCGGAATACGAGGCGGTTCTTGTTCCGGAAGAAGCGATCGTCACCGACCAAAACGTCAAACGCGTTTACGTTCTCACGGACGGAAACGGGGTCGACTCGCGTCAAATCGTCCTAGGACCGCTCCAAGAAGATAATATGCGCGTCGTTCGTCAAGGATTGGATTCGGGCGAACGCGTGATTGTCGACAATCTGCTGAGAGTCCGTCCGAATTCCATCGTCGAGCCTACAGAACTCGAAACAAAATCGACGACGCAAATACTTCGCGAAGACGGAACCTACGTCTACGGAGACGGAACGACGGCGAACGACAATATTTACCAGTGGTCGCTTGATCGGTGATCTAAAAAGGAGCGAGCCATGGCGAAATATTTTATCGACCGTCCGATTTTTGCGTGCGTGCTTTCGATCCTCATTGTCTTGATCGGATCCATCGCCTTTTTTCAACTGCCTTTGGCGCAATATCCGAACGTCGCGCCCCCGACGATCAACATTCGCGCCAACTACTCCGGCGCAAACGCGCGCGTCGTCGCCGAAACGGTCGCGGAACTCATCGAAGACCAAGTTAACGGCGTGGAAAACATGCTCTACATGGAGTCCAGCAGCTCTAACGACGGAGGAATGAGTCTGAGCGTCGTCTTCGAGACGGGAACGAATCTCGACGAGGCGCTCGTACACGTCCAGAACCGCGTCGCGCTCGCGACGCCGAAGTTGCCGGAAGACGTCAGAAAAGTCGGCGTAACCGTCCGCAAAAGGTCGCCGACAGTTCTCATGCAGATCAACTTCGTCTCGCCGAATCACGAATTCGACCAGGTATATCTGAGCAACTTCGTCTCGCATCGCGTTCGCGACGAAATCGCGCGCGTCGACGGAGTCGGCGACACGTCGATTTGGGGCGAAAAAGCGTATTCAATGCGCGTATGGCTCGACCCCGCTAAGATGGAAGCGCGAAAACTCAACTCGAGCGACGTCGTCAAAGCGATTAAAGAGCAGAACCAGCAGGTCGCGGCGGGGTCCCTCGGCGATCCCCCCATCGACGAGCCGATCGTTTTCCAGCGCCCCGTCGATATGAAAGGACGTCTCGTCGAACCGGAGGAATTTGAGAACATCGTTGTTCAAACGGACGATCAGGGCCGCGTCACGCTCCTGCGCGACGTCGCCCGCGTCGAACTTGCCGCGCTCGCCAACACGGTGACGAGCGCGTTCAACGGGCTGCCGTCGGTCACGCTGTCGATCTATCAGCTTCCGGACGCCAACGCCGTCGAGACCGCCGACCGAATTCGCGAGGAACTCGACGACATGGCGAAGTCGTTCCCGCCGGGAATTGAATATATCTACACGTACGACACGACGCCGTACATTCGCGAATCGATCCGCGAAATCCAAAAGACGCTTTTCGAGGCTGCGATTCTCGTCGCGATCGTCGTTCTTCTCTTCCTGCAAAGCTGGCGCGCCGCGATCATTCCGCTCCTCGCCGTCCCGATTTCGCTCATTGGAGCGTGCGCGGCGATGTACGCGTTCGGCTTCAGTTTGAACAACCTTTCCCTCTTCGGACTCGTTCTAGCGATTGGAATCGTCGTCGACGACGCGATCGTCGTCGTGGAAAACGTCGAACGGCACATGTCGAACGGGCTGTCGCCTCGCGACGCGGCGCGCAAAGCGATGGACGAGGTCTCCGGCGCGCTGATCGCCATCGCGCTCGTTCTCGCGTCCGTCTTTATTCCGGCGGCCTGCGTCCCGGGGCTCGTCGGCGCGTTTTATCGCGAATTCGCGCTCACCATCGCCGTTTCTACGATAATCTCGTGTTTCGTTTCGCTTACGCTCAGTCCGGCGCTTTGCGCGTGCTTTCTGCTTCCTCGCGGAGCGCGGCGCGACCCGATAACATGGATCGTCGACCTTCTGCTTGGGCCTTTTTTCAAGCTCTTCAACGGGATATTTAAACTCGCGACGTCCGCCTACGTCGCCGTCGTCGCCGGGCTTCTGCGCGTCGCGATTATCGTCCTCGTCCTCTACGGAGGTCTTCTCTATTTGACAGTCGACTATTTCAAATCGACGCCGACGGGATTTGTCCCCGTTCAAGACAAGGGCATGCTGCGCGGCGCGATCCAACTCCCGGACTCCGCGTCTCTTTTCCGAACGCGCGAGGTCATGCGCAAATGCTACCGTCTCGCGCTCGAAACGGAGGGCGTGCAGTACGTCACGGGAATCGAAGGACGTTCGAACCTCGTCGACAGTTCCGCGTCAAACTACGGATCGTTCAGCTTTATTCTGAGTCCCTTTGAAGAACGCGCCAAAACGGGACGCACAGACGTCGTGATTCAAGAAGAACTCATGGAGAAATTCTCGAAACTCACGGAAGGAAGGGGGCAGGTCTCCCGCCCCGCTCCGATCGACGGAGTCGGTCTCGGCGGGTGGAAACTCCAGCTCCAGGACGCGAGCGGAACGGGCAATCTCGCCGCGCTCCAAGAAATCGGCGACCAAATCGTCGAGGAAGGCTCTAAGATTCCGGAGGTTTTCTCGCTTCATAACGCGATCCGCAGCGCGGTTCCTCAGATCTGGCTCGACGTCGACCGCAAAAAGGTCAAGTCAATGAACGTCGACCTCGAAGACGTCTTCGATACAATCGGCGACTATATCGGAAGTTCCTACGTCAACGACATAACGCTCTTTGGACGTAGTTTCCGCGTCATGGTCCAAGCCGACTGGCCCCAACGCGGCGACGCGAACGATATTTACCGTCTGCGCGTTCGCAACGCCAAGGGAGAAATGGTCCCGCTCGGCTCGCTCGTCACGGTTAGAGACTCGTCGGGACCGCTGTCGATCAAACGCTTCAACCAGTTCCCGTCGTCTGCGATTTCAGGACAGGCGGCGCAGGGCTACAGTTCAGGCGAGGCGATGACCGCAATGGAGAACCTCCTTGAGCGCATACTGCCCCCCTCGATGACGTACGAGTGGACGGAGCTTTCGCTTCTAGAGAAAAGAACCGGCAACACCTCGACGTACGTCTTCATTCTGGCGACGACGCTCGTCTTCCTGCTCCTTGCAGCGCTTTATGAAAGCTGGTCGCTCCCCTTCTCCATCGTGCTCGTCGTGCCGATGTGCCTCCTCTGCTCGCTGGTCGGCGTAAACCTCGGCAGGTCGGACGTCAACATCTTCACGCAGGTCGGATTCTTCGTTCTCATCGGACTGGCGTGCAAGAACGCGATTCTCATTGTCGAGTTTGCCAAGGACGGACAGCTTAAAGAACGGAAAAACGGTCGCGACGCGACGCTCGAAGCCTGTCGTTTACGCCTAAGACCAATCGTCATGACGTCGCTCGCTTTTATTCTCGGCGTAGCGCCGCTCATGTACGGTCGCGGCGCCGGCTACGAGATGCGTTACGCGCTCGGACTGGCGGTCTTTTCGGGAATGATCGGCGTTACGATCTTCGGGATATTCCTCACGCCCGTCTTCTACTACTGTCTCCAGAAAATATCGCCGAAATTCCGTAACTCGCGGCAAAAGGGCGGCGGTTCAACCTCCGGCGACGAGCCGCGTTCCGTTTGAACGAAACTCGTCGTAACGCGAAAGGTCGTTCCTGAGCGAAACCGCCAAGGAACGACCTTTTCTTTTGGCGCTTGCATGCGTAGCGTTCTGGGCGTAAAATAAGTCGAAACGAAAGGAAACGACTTCATGACGTCAAGGGAACCGCAAAATCCGGCGCTGGCATGGCTTCAAGACGACCTTCTCGGACTCGTCTCAGGCGACGTTCGGACGGACGACGTAGCGCGTCAGCTCTACTCGTCCGACGGCAGTCCCTTTGAGGAGAAACCGCGCGCCGTCGTATGGCCGCGCTCTGTCCAAGACGTGGTAAACGTCGTCAATTACGCGCGCGAAAACGGGCTCTCGATTCATCCTCGCGGGGCGGGTTCCAGCGCCGCGGCGGGGTCGATCGGGTCCGGAATCATCCTCGATTTCTCACGACACATGCGCCGCGTTCTTCACGCCGGCGACGGTTTCATTCGCGTCCAACCCGGGGCCGTTCGCGAACGCGTCAACGATCAACTGCGCACGTCGCGGAAAGAGTTCTTCGCGCCAAGTTCGGGACACGTGCCGACCGGAACGATCGGCAGTATTCTTTCCGTCGACAACATCGGACCGCGATGGCTGCGTTACGGCGCTCCTCACGAAAGCGTCATAGAGCTTAAAGTCGTTTTAGCGGACGGTTCGATCCAAACGCTGCGTCCTTTCAAGTCGCTTCCGGCGGAATCTATCAAGATCACGTCAGGACAAGCGCGCCGAAAATTTCTCAACGCGGCGCTCGTCGACGCGAACGTCGCCGCCGCTCAAAACGAACACGGGGCGCCCGCGTTCGACGAAGAGTTTGACGCAAAACTCGCCGCGGCGCTCTCCGATCCGCTCCAGAAATCGGAATTCGGGCATGATTTTCACGACGGCTACGGTCTTCGTTCGTTCCGTTCCGATTTCGTCCGCGACGAATATTTTCTCCGCGCCTTTGGCTCCGACGCTCACGCGCTGCGGAAACTACTGCGAGTCGATCCCTGGGCGTCCGCGCTGCGTGTAATTCGACGATATGAGTCGAGCCTCGACGTCGAGCAAACCTCAACGTCTCCATGCCGCTGCGGTTTCGCGCTCCGCGACGTCGTTCGTCAAGGGTTCGATCCGACGCGTTTCTTCACCGGCTCCGAAGGCGCGCTGGGAATCATTGTCGAAGCGACGCTCTCGACCTTTCTAGATCCTGAGGCGCGAGGTTCGACGATTTTGCTCTTCGACTCCCTCGACCTTGCGGCCCGCGCCGTTCCTCACGTGCTGCAATTCGACCCGACGCTTTGCGACCTGCTGGACAGCCGCGTCGTGACGCTTACCCGCGACTGGGACGCGCGATTCGAGGCCGCGTTTCCACAGGGATCCGAGGCGGCGCTCGTCGTCGAACTCGACGGCGATTCAGACGAAGACGTCCGGCGACGCATGGACGAACTCCAACGCGTCGCCCGCGAAAAACTCGGCTCGTTCGGACGGTGGATCGCCTATACGGAGGAGGATCGCAACCTTTTCCGCGACCTTTTGCGCCGTTCGAGCTGCGCGAGACTTCGCGTTTCGCCGATGTTTCAGACTTTCCCGTACTGGGACGACGTTCAAACGCCCGTCGAAGCGATCCCCGATTTTCTCCAAGACGTTCAGACGCTCTTCAAGAAGGCGGAGCTCGTCTACTCCGTGAGCGGGCATGTCGGATCAGGTCAGATTTCGATCCAACCTATCGTTCCCTATTCGGTCGAAGAAGAACGCCGCGCGCTTGCGCTTTCGGACGATTTTGAAAACCTCGTTCTCCGTTATGGGGGCGAAATCGGTTCGGCGCGTGGCAACGGACGCGTCCGCACCGCCGCGCTCGTGAAGCGCTTTCCCAATCTCAGTCGCGCGTTCGTCGCGATAAAGGACGTTTTTGATCCGAATAATCTCTTGAATCCCGACTGCGTCGTTTCGCCCGACATGCGTCGATACGCGGCTCGTGAACGCGGCGGGAACGAAGCGTCTTCTACGGAGTCAAACGACGCCTCGCCCCTCGACGACGACGCGATCCTCGCGCCCGAAGCCGACGCCGCGCTCCGGGAATCCGCGCTTCACTCTCGGTCGATCCGGCGCCGCGCTTCTTTCGTCGAAGCTCCTCAAACTCTCGAACCCCTTCCCAAGGGCGACGAGGCATACAGTCGCCGACAACTTGAGTTTCAGCTCTCCTGGGACCCGAATTTTATCCTCGACCCCGTCAGACAGTGCAACGGTTGCGGACACTGTCGCATCCGAACGACGGAAACGCGGTTGTGTCCCGCGTTTCGATACGATCCCGAAGAAGAATCGTCGTGTCGCGCAAAGGCCAACCTTCTGCGCGGCGCGATGGACGGTTCCCTTTCCCTCGACAAACTCACGCAAGACGACGCGGTCGAACTCGGAATGCGGTGTCTTCGATGCCATGTTTGCGCGCACGAATGCCCCGCGCAAGTCGACGCGGCGCAACTTGCGTTCCGTCTACGCGCGGCGGCGGTCGCGGCGCGCGGACTGAGCGTCTCGGATTTCTGTAAGACGAGACTTACCATGACGCTCGGCGTCGCGTCCGCGCTCGCGCCGATCACGAACCAAGCGCTCAAAAGTCGACTTGGGCGCCGTATCCTTGAATTGACGCTCGGCGTCGCCCAGTCGCGACGGACGCCCCGGATTCTTTCCCCTAAAGAGCGGCGAAGACGCCGTGAAAAATTCCGCGCGCAAACGGCGGAACGCCAGACCTCGCTCGTTCTTTTCGACGAGGTCGCCGCGCCGGGAATACGCGTCGCCAAAAAAAGAGCGACGCTCGTTCTCGACGTGTTCGAACGCTTCTTCGACTCGCGCCTCGTCGACGCGACGGTCGCGGTTCTCGAACGCAACAACGTCGACGTCGTCGCGCTTGAACGTCCTCGCGACGTCGGACTCGCCGCGTTTTCGCTCGGCGACTATGACCGCGCCGAGGAACTCGCGAATCGCAACGTTTCGATTCTCCGCGAAGCGATGCGCGACGGTTCCGTTCTCGTCGCTATCGAACCGGCGACCGCCGCGTGTGTTCTTAAAGACTATCCTTACTTTAGAAACGACGACGACGCGAAAGCCGTTTATGAAAACATGACCGACGTCGTCGGTTTCCTCTCGCGGCTTGAAAAACGCGGCGACTTCAACCGCGCCGATCTGCGCTCTGTACCGGGAGTGCGCGCCGTCGGTTATCACGCGCCTTGCGCGACGCTCGCGCTTTCGGGAGACGCGTTGCCTTGTAAGACAGGCGCTCAGCGTCTGCTGGAATTAATCCCAGACCTTGAGGTTCGCAGGCTAGAACGCGGATGCTGCGGTTTTGCGTGTTTCTCGGGCTTTACGAAACGCCGATATAACGAGAGTCTACGACTAGGATCTCGACTTTTCCTCGCGGCGCGACGCCCCGACCTCGACCTGTGTCTTTCGGAATGTTCGTTCTGCAATCTTCAGTTTGCGCAGGCGCTCGCGTCGCGCGCCGCAGCGGCGGGTCAAACGAAAGCGGAAGCCTCGCACGTCGTCAAGCTCCTCGCCGCCGCCTATGGCGACATGACTCTCGACGACGCGATTCTTGAAACGTTTGCGCCGACGCCGGGCAGAAACAAATATTCGCAAAAAGTGTAAAAATCCTCTTGAATTAGCGTCGCTTTCGGTTAGAATGACCCCGACGTGAGCGGAGATCGTTTCCGTTGGTCGTCGGGCGCGTAGCTCAGTTTGGTTAGAGCGCGTCCCTGATAAGGACGAGGTCCATGGTTCGAATCCATGTGCGCCCATTTGAGGGAGTTCGAGTTCAGACTCTTTTCTTCTGTTGTTGTCGACGCGATTCATGGCGTCTGTTTTGTAGGCGGTTCGCCGTCGGTTCTGTTTTGTGCGCGCAGCGTCGGTCGGCAGGTTCGTCGTTTTCTTTCTTTGGGTCTTTAATCGTCAAATAAGGCGCGGTTGACTCCGAGGGGATTTATATGGCAAAAAAAACGCTTAACGTCGGGCTTATTGGATACGGGATGATCGGCAAGGTCCACGCTTATGCGACGGCGGTTCTGCCGTGGTACGCGCCCGAACTCGCCGTCGTCGGCAAGATTAAGGCGGTCGCGACGTCGCGCATGGAAACGGCGTCGGCCGCGCGCGAACAGATCGGGTGCGCGGAGGCGTACGACGACTATCGGAAAATTATCGACGATCCCGAGATCGACGTCGTCGACGTCTGCGTCCCAAACGCCGAACATTTTAAGATTCTGACGGACGCAATTAAAGCCAAAAAGCATATCTACTGTGAAAAACCGATCGTCGCCGGCGTTTCGGAAGCGAGCGCGTTGGCCAAAGAGATGCGCTATTCGGGCTACGCCCAAGCGAACATCGTCGCGTTCCATCTCCGCGGGTTCGCCGCTTTGAGGCGCGCCAAAGAGCTTATCGACGGCGGAAATCTCGGGCAGCTCGTGCAATATCGCGTAGCGTACCGTCATTCGAGCATGCTCGACCCAACGACGCCATGGCGCTGGAAAAACAGCGCGTCGGGCGGCGTGATTCTCGACCTTGCGTCCCATCTCTTCGATCTCGTTCTATGGCTCGTCGGGGCGCCCGCGACTTTAATCGCTCAATCCACGATACGCACGCCGTTTCGTCCAACGCGTCCCTTAAGACCCGGCGAACTTATTTCCGACGTTCCTTCTCAAAGAGTTCAGAGCGAAGATTCCATTTTCGTTATGACGCGAGGCCTTTCTGACCCGCCGCGCCTTATATCGAGAAGACCTTGCCCAAAAATCATGGAATATCGAGATTTTACGGGAACCGACCCCGATTCCATGCCGATCGCCGTCGACGATCCGAAAAAATCGGCGGCGATTGTCGGAATCGTCGAAGCGACCAAACTCGCGGCGGGCGCGGAAGACGAACTTACGCTGGAGATCAACGGAACCCGCGGTTCGTTACGTTTTTCTCTTATGGATCCGCATTACCTTGAATTCTTTGACGCGACGCTCCCCAGCGGAACGTACGGCGGGGAATCCGGCTGGACTAAAATCGCCTGCGGCGCGCGTTATCCGTCTCCTGAATCCGGCTTTCCGTCCCCGAAATCGACGACCGGATGGCTTCGCGCGCATATCGCGGCGCTCGTGTCGTTCTATCGTGGAATCGCAGACGGACGCGTTTACGGGCCCGATTTTAAGCAAGCGATCGAGGTGCAGAACGTGTTAAACGCGGTTCAAACGTCGGCGATAACCAATCGATACGCCTGGCTTAAAGAATCTTGATCTTTGGATTTGTCGACTAACGACTTTCTGCGAAACCATTATGTTCAATCTTGTTAAACCTTACGAACCTTCTGGCGACCAACCGAAAGCGATTCAAGCGCTCGTCGACGGAATCAACGCGGGCGAGAAGCGGCAGACGCTATGGGGCGTGACCGGCTCGGGAAAAACGTTCACGATGGCGAACGTTATTCAGCAGGTACAACGTCCGACCCTCGTGCTGTCGCATAACAAGACGCTCGCGATGCAGCTCTATGACGAGTTCAAAGCGTTTTTCCCCGACAACGCCGTCTCGTTCTTCATCAGCTATTACGACTACTATCAGCCGGAAGCGTACCTGCCGCAGACCGACACGTACATCGAAAAAGACTCCGCCGTCAACGACCAAATCGACCGGCTTCGTCTTGCGGCGACGAGTTCGCTCGTGAGCCGCGACGACGTTATCATCGTCGCGAGCGTCAGCAGCATCTACGGACTCGGCTCGCCCGACGAGTATCGCAATCTATCCCAAGAACTTCGCGTCGGGCATACGCTCGACCTCGACGGATTTCTAAAGCGCATGGTCGAGATGCAGTATGAGCGCAACGACGACGAACTGGAACGCGGACGCTTCCGCGTACGCGGCGATACGATCGACGTCCGACTTTCCTATGAAGAGTATGCGCTTCGCGTCGAACTCTGGGGCGACGAAATCGAAAAAATCTCATGTATCGATCCGGAATCCTGCGTTCCGTTCGCGCAACTCGACCAGGCGTTCATTTACCCCGCGAAGCACTTCGTACTATCTGAAAAAAAGATCGAAGAAGCGCTTATTCAGATCAACGAAGAACTGCATGATCGTCTGAATCGTCTCCAAAGCATGGGAAAGATTCTTGAAGCGGAGCGACTCAAGCAGCGAACAAGATACGATATGGAGATGATCCGGGAGACGGGCCGGTGCCCCGGAATCGAGAACTATAGCGCCATTTTCGAGAAACGCGCGCCGGGAACGCCCCCTTACACGCTCTTCGACTATTTCCCGAAGGATTTTCTCCTCTTCGTCGACGAGTCGCACGTCACGATCCCTCAGATTCGCGCCATGTACAACGGCGATCAGGGGCGCAAAAGGACGCTCGTCGAACACGGCTTTAGACTGCCGAGCGCGCTGGACAACCGTCCGCTCAACTTCCAAGAATGGGAGCAGAAACTCGACAAAGTCGTTTACGTGAGCGCGACGCCGGGAGAATACGAAAGGAAACTCTCCGGCGTCCACGTCGTGGAGCAGGCGATTCGTCCGACGGGGTTGCTTGACCCTGAAATCGAGGTTCTTCCCGCGTACGACAAACAGATCGAGCTGCTGCACGGTCTGATTAAAGAACGCGTCGCGCGAAAAGAGCGCGTCCTCGTCACGGCGCTGACGAAACGTCTCGCCGAGGACGTCGCCGCGTACTTCGTTAAGAACAACGTCAAATGCTGCTGGCTCCACAGCGGCGTCGACGCGCTCGAACGTTCGGAGATACTCCACGATCTTCGGGTCGGGATCTACGACGTGCTCGTCGGCGTCAACCTTCTGCGAGAAGGGCTCGACCTTCCGGAAGTTTCGCTCGTCGCCATTCTCGACGCGGACAAAGAGGGCTTCCTGCGCAGCGAAACGTCGCTCATTCAGACGATCGGCCGCTGCGCGCGCAACGTCAACGGCAAAGTCGTTCTCTTCGCCGACAAGGTCACCGACTCGATGAGAAAGGCGATCTTTGAAACGGAACGACGCCGCGCGTTGCAACGGAAATACAACGAGGAACACGGGATCACGCCGGAAACCGTCAAGCGAAGCGTCAAAGAGACGGAAAACGCCAGAAGAGAGGCGTTCGAACGCGCCTATGAGGCGGTTGCCACACATAACGATTCAGTGTATATTACTCACAATCTCGTTAAGACTTGGGAAACGGAGATGCTCGACGCGGCGGAAAACATGGAGTTCGAAATCGCGGCGGAGCTTCGGGATCGCATCGAGCTTGCGCTCGACCTCCTCAACGACGGGCAAAAACTCACGGTCTCCCAGTTCGACAAGACTTACAGAGGCGGGTCGAAATCTCGAGGGCGGCGCAAACGAGGCGGGGGCGGAAACACAGGTTTTTCACGCCGCGTCCCCAAACCGGAACGGTAAGCGTCGCGGAGCTTGTTTATGGCGGAAGAAGACAAATCTGATCTATATATGGCGATTGTCGACGGCGACTTTGACGTCGCCGCCGAAGAGACGCAGGCGCTCCTAGACGCGGGCGCGACTCCCGTTGAAATCCTCGATAATCACGTCGTTCCCGCGATGGGCGAAGTCGGCGAACTTTTCGAGGAAGGCGAATATTTCGTGCCGGAGTTGCTCATGGCGGCGAAAGCCGCGCAGGAGGCGATGGCGATCCTCAATCCCGCGCTCAAACAGGCGGGAGTCGAACGTCAAGGTTTCGTCGTCATCGGGACGGTCAAAGGCGATATGCACGACATCGGCAAGAATCTTGTCGCCGCGACTCTTGAGGGCGCGGGCTTTGAAGTGCTCGACCTTGGATGTAACGTCGCGCCGGAAACGTTTGTCGAAACGGTCAAAAGCCACGTCGGCGAAAAGCTTTTCCTTTGCATGTCCGCGCTCCTAACGACGACGATCCCGCAAATGAAAACGACGATCGACCTCCTCGAGGCCGAGGGACTTCGCGACAAGGTCAAAACGCTCGTAGGCGGCGCGCCCGTCACTCAGGCGTTCGCCGACGAAATCGGCGCCGACGGCTACAGCGAAAGCGCCAACGAATGCGTCGCCGTCGCGAGAAGCCTCGGCGAATCGTGGAACCCAAGCGCAGAGGCGAGCGCATGATCGACTCAAGACTTCCTGAAAGCTATCGGCTCGTCGAATGCGACGCGCGTTACGCCGAAGACGCGCTCGCGATGCTCCGCTCTATTCTCACGGAACTCGCCGCAAGCGGACGCGAGGAATATTACTACATGAGCGAGACGGACGACGAGTTCCGCTCCTACTATTCCGATCCAAATTTCATCACGCTCGGGGTCGTCCGTCAAGATAGGCTCGTCGCTTGCGGAACCGCGTCTTTCCGTCGAGAGGAGGCGGAACTCTTCGCGCCGCGGCTCCCTGAACGCGTTCCCGTTGAACACGTTGGATATATCGAGTACATCCAAGTCGTCAAATCAGAACGAGGCAAGGGAATCCAGCCCGCGCTTTTTCACGCCCTAGAATCGGCGCTCGCGCAGCGTGGCGCGCGCTATTTCACGGGACTCGTCTCGCCATACAATTCAGCAAGTCGCGGCAACTTCACGAAAGGCGGTTATCGCGAGGTTGGAAGCATCGTTATGCCCAACGGATTTGAGCGGCTTCTCATGGCGAAGAAAGCTTCGAACGAGAACGATTTCTAAGCCCCGACGCTTTTCAAGCGAGATTGCGGCTTTGGGGACAAACAAAAAAATCGCGCGTCTGACGGCTGGAACGCAAGCCAGACGCGCAGATTTTTGTAAAAGGCTGAATTCGCGGCTAAATTCGCGTTTTTCATCCCACGCGCACGGATTCAACCTCGTTCCAAAACCTCTCTTTCGGGAATTCGGCTGATTCGTCGTATCCAAGTTCTCGACAAAGATATTGAAGGAGTTCCGTTTCACGGATCGTTCGCATTTGACAACCGTTGCCGCGACCTCCTCTACGACGCTCGCGACACATCCACGCTTTGTATTTGACGCCGCCGGATCCGGTCAACGTTCGACGCGTCATCGGCGCGCCGCACTCGTCGCAGAAGATTTTGCCGTAGAGAAAATGCGAACGTCCTCCACGACGACCGACGACGGCCGATTTTTCCCGTTCGACGCGAAGTCGCGCCTGCGCGGCGTTCCAAAGCGCGTCGTCGACAATCGCTTCGTGGTCGTTTGACAAGTAGAAACTCTCGTAGTCGTCGCGCTCTGAAGGTCGGCTGTAAAGCCAGTCTTTAGGAGGGCGTTTTTGAAGCCTTCTGTCGCCTCGGTACGCTTCGTTCTGGAGAATGTAAAGAATATTGCTCCATGAAACGGGACGTCCTCCGCGCGTTAGATATCCTTCGGCGGCGACGGCGCGGCGAATTCCGTCGATTGAAATTCCGTCGACATAAAGCTGAAAGATCAATCGAACATACTTCGAGTCTGCGTTCGGAACAAGAGCGCCGTTCGACCAATCGTACCCGAGAACCCGATTGGAACCAAGGTTATATTCTCCTCGCCGATAACGCTGTCGGTAGCTCCATTTTATATTCTCTGAGATCGAACGGCTCTCGTCCTGCGCGATTACCGATAAAAAGGCTAGGACCGTCGAGCATGACGGGTCGGAAGCGACGATATTCTCGCGTTCAAACCACACGTCGGCGCCGGAGCTGACAAGGGCTTTCAAATAGAGCTGACAATCGACGATGTTGCGCGAAAAGCGCGATATCGATTTCACGATGATATAGTCGATCTTTTCGGCGAGGGCGTCGGAAACAAGGCGCCGAAATCCCGGTCGGTTCTTCGACTTCGTCCCGGACTTTTCGTCGCTGTATATTCCCGCAAATTCCCAGTCGAAATTTCCTCCTATCAAGGCGCGGTAATATCGCGTTTGCGTCGCGAGGCTCTCTTCCTGGGAGTCGTATCGCGTTGAAACGCGGCAATACGCGGCGACGCGCCGTTTACGTAGATCTCTTCTTCTAGGAATACGCGTAATTCTCATATCGTTCCCCCATTCTTAGAGAAGCCACGTCTCGCACGATCTTTGAATTCAAAGCCCAAACCGTTTTAACGTCGATCTTTGTAACAATTCCGCAACGCCAATATATCGTCAACGGAGACTCGATCTCATACTCTTTCGGCGGCGCGTCTGAGAGAAAATCCCAACAATCGGCGAAAGCGAAGCGATCGATCAACTCGTCTATCCACCAGTAATCTACGCGTTTAAACAGAGGGCTTTTTTCCTTGACCTCCAGCGTCGTCCTTGCCGCGTCGGCATACTCGTCCCGTTTCGTTTGCGTTTCGACGGAGTCGACGTCAAGCTTTGCGTACGCGTCCAAGAGCGCTTGCTCTAAATCCGACGTTCGAACGAAGAAGCGACCGCATGGCGCGTCGCCGCGCTCGCAATGTAAGACGTTCGCCATACGAGGAACGATAAACGACGGCCGTCGATAAAGCGAAGCGCCGCAATGTGGACAAACCAGTTTCGCCCCGAAAGGATATTGATTGACCTCGAGAGTTCCGCTACGTCGCGTGTTCAGGCGCATCGTGCGTATCTCTTGGACACGTGCAAATTGCTTCCTTGACACGAGCGCTTGATGATGGTTTTCCAGCCGCCACGAAGGGACGTCCAGATTATCGTTGCGTCTCCTTTTGTGAGTTATATGGTTTTCTACGCGATATTTTTGGAGAACGAGGTCGCCCATGTAACGCTCGTTTGAAAGCGTCGATAAAATCGACGATCTACCCCACCGCGCGCGCCCTCTCGGACTGGGAATCTGCCGACGTTCAAGTTCTCTGATAATCTCCGCGTACGACGAGCCATGTTCATAAAGATCGAAAACGAGCCTCACGACCTCGGCTTCGTCCGGCACGATTTGATGATCCTTTCCGTCGACCTTCGCATAGCCGAGCAATTTGCTCCATCGAGGTATTCCCGCTTCATATCGTTTACGAATACCCCAAATCGTATTCTCCGAAATAGACCGACTCTCTTCTTGAGCAAACGCGGCAAGGACGGTCAACAGCATTTCAGAACACGAGTCGCGCGTGTCGATGTTGTTATTCTCGAAAACGACGTTGACTCCCATCTCGGCAAGACGCCGAACATAAGTCAGACATTCAAGCGTATTCCGCGCAAAACGACTTATCGACTTCGTGACGATCAGATCGACCTTCCCCCTTTCGCAGTCTTTAATCATCCTCATAAACTCGCGACGTCGCGAAACGCTTGTTCCAGTAACGCCTTCGTCCGCGTAAACGCCCGCCAGCGTCCAGTCGTCCTTTTTTGCGATCAACTCTTTGTATGCTCTAATCTGCTCTTTTAGACTCCCCCTCTGCTCTTCTTGATCGGTCGAGACTCTACAATACGCGGCGACGCGCAGCTTTTGAACGACGAAATCCGCCGCTTCTTTTTCTTTCTGAAGCTTCGTTATTTTGACGTGATCGATCGCCATCGCGCCGCCTCCTTCCGAGCTAAAGCCTTTGCCGTCGCCGCAATTTCACGGTCATGTTCTGAAAGAGGCTCTCGGCGCGTCCAGAGAAGCCTCGCGTCTAAAACGGATTGAACGGCGTAAAACAGTTTGCGTCCGACAATCGCCGAATGATGGCCTTCAATAAGAAACTGCTCGACCTGTCCGCTATTCGGAACGGTCTTAACGCAACCGTCTAGATTCATGACGGCGCATTTCTGGTTCGATAAATAGTCGCCGATATAAACGCGACTGCGAAGCATGTTCCTAACGGGGATCCGATTCCAAACGCGCGCGCTTCCTCCTTCGCGTTCCATACGCGTGAGCGTCGCGACTATTTCAGGATAGAGGCTTCCCGTTCCCGCCATGTAGAAAGCCTGCCGAACGATCGCCGCTTCGCGTTCCACAATCTCCCAGCGTCGCTCGGCGCCGACCGCGACGTATCCATATCGCGCGGGACAGTCTACGTGACCGCGTTCTAAGCGTTTCCTTCGTCCCCATTGTAGATTGCGTGAAATGCTAGCGCTCTCCTCCTGCGCGATCGCCGCAAGAAATCCCAGAACAAGCTCGCCTTTCGCCGTTCGCGTGTCAAGCGCCTCTTTTTCAAAGAGAATCCCGACTCCTATCTCGGAAAGTCGCCGAACCGTTTCAACGCATTCCAGCAAGTTTCGCGCAAAGCGCGACACGCTTTTGGTCAGAATTAGGTCGATTTTACCGGCTTCGCAATCGGCGAGCAACCTCGTCAATTCCGGACGATCTTTCATCGCGCGTCCGCTTCTGCCCGAATCTCCATAAATTCCAATCAGTCGCATTTCGGGACGTTCAGCCACAAACTTAGCAAAATGCTCGCGTTGAAGTTCAAAAGAACCGTCCTGTACGTCGCGGTTGGTGCTGACGCGACAATACGCCGCCGCTCGAATTATCTTTGACGTCTCCATTTCTCTTGCGCCTCGTCGTTGCCGATTCTGTTTCAGAGCCAAAAAAATACGCTTCCCCTGAACGCGCCGACTCTAAACGTCGTCTTCTCTCAGCAAAGAAAGTCTCCCGACCGCGCCCAGAATCGGCTCTCTACGCGCGATAGGATACGTTGCGCGCTCAAGATAAAGGACGCGCGCAAAACAAATCAGCTCGAAACGCCCGCGCGCCCTATAATCTCACTTTTCGGCGCGTTTCCGGTTTTTATGAACAAAAATTACACGATAGATAAATTCGGCAAAATAGACAATTAGTTCACATGGAATCATTAAAAAAATGGGCGACGGAAGAAGTTCGTCGCCCGTCATACGCGGCCCGATTACGGAACTGCCGTTTCAGTCTTTATCGCCGTATCGACGGCGATATTCATAAAACCATTTGGCAAAGCGACGAAGCCCTTCCCTAATTCCGATCGTCGGACGGAATCCGTAATCTTCCTCGAGAGCGCGACTGTCGGCATAGGTCTCAGGCACGTCGCCTGGCTGCATCGGAACAAGTTCTCGGTAGGCTTCAAAATCGAAATTCTTCGGAAGAACTTTGGCTCTAACAAGCTCTTCTTGGAGCGTCGAAACGAAATCAAGCAGATTTTCCGGCGTACCGCCGCCGATGTTGTAAACGGCGTAAGGAGGAATCGGCAGTCCGTCGTCTCCCTTTTTCTTTTCCGGCGCGCCCTGCATGACGCGAAAAACGCCTTCGACGATATCGTCGATATAGGTAAAATCGCGTCGACAGTTCCCGAAGTTATAGAGTTGAATAACGTTTCTTGAAACGAGCTTCTTGGCGGCGGAGAAATAGAACATATCCGGACGCCCCGCCGGACCATAAACGGTAAAAAACCGAAGTCCCGTCGTCGGAATATCGTATAATTTAGAGTAACAATGCGCCAGGAGTTCGTTGCTCTTCTTCGTCGCCGCGTATAAAGAAACCGGATGATCGACTTTGTCTTCGACGGCGAAGGGAATTTTTTTATTGCCGCCATAGACGGAGGAGGACGACGCGTAGACCAAATGTTCGACGGGATAGCGGCGGCACGCTTCGAGAATATTGAAGAAACCGACAAGATTCGATTCGACGTAAACCTCCGGATGGTCGATACTGTAGCGCACGCCCGCCTGCGCCGCCAAATTCACGACGACGTCAGGACGGTATGTCGACATAACGCGCTCGACGAGCGGCGCGTCGGCGATCGACCCGCGAATGAACTGATGATTAACGCCCGACTTCGCGACCGCCTCGTCTATCAGTTTGAGACGGTATTCTTTCAACGTCGGATTATAATAATCGTTCATATTGTCGAACGAAATCACCGTCCCCGTCTTCATCTCTTTGAGGAGCCGGAGAACCAAATTCGCGCCGACAAACCCCGGCGACCCCGTCACAAGAATCGTCTTTCCTTCAAGTTCGACTCGCGATTTGTTTCTAAGATTGAGAAGCCAACTTCCGTCAGATTTGGCTGCGGTTCGAGATTTTGACGTTCCTCGAGCCCCGGCGGTTTTCTTCGCTTTAGACGCGGAGACTTCTTTTGACGCCGCCTTCGGCTTAGACTTGGCGACAGACGTTTTTTTCTTCGCGTCAGAAGCTTTGGCTTTCGTCGTCGCCGTATTCTTTTTAACTTCCGTTTTTGCGGACGCGACGCTAGGCGCCTTGTCCTTTCGAGCTTGCGTCTTAGCCATGCTTTTGATCTCCGTGCGACGACGTAGAGAGAGAGGTTTTTAGAATCTCAGAACCAACTCGCGGTGAATCCCCCGTCGACATAGACGGCGGAGCCGGTTATATAGCTCCCGGCGTTCCGAGAGAGGAGCAGAATCGCGGCGCCGACGAGTTCGCCGGGATCGCCATAGCGCTTCATCGGCGTGCCGTTCATGATATTTTCAACACGCTTGTCGTCGAGAATTTTACGGTTCTGTTCGGCGGGGAAAAAACCGGGGCAAAGCGCGTTGCATCGAATTCCGCGCTCCGCAAACTCTTGCGCGATATTGCGCGTAAGATTAACGACGCCAGCCTTGCTTGCGGCATAGGCGAAAACGCGAGAAAGAGGTCGGTCGGAATTCACGCTCCCAATATTGAGTATCGAACCGCCGTTATCATTCTTAAGCATCGATTCGATAAAGACTTGACACGCAAGCATCGTCCCTTTCAGATTGACCGCCATAATCCGATCCCACGCGTCCGCGTCGACGTCAAGAAAAGAATCGGCGGCGTTTACGCCCGCGCAGTTTACAAGCATATCGACCTTGCCCGTGAACTGAAGCGCCGCGTCGCGAAGCTCTACGAGCGATTCGCGACTCGTAACGTCGACCTGACGACCAACCGCGTCGATTCCTTCGCCGCGAAGCGTTTCAACCGCGGCGTCGCACGACGCCTGCCTTGAAGACGCGACGACGACCTTCGCCCCGTTCTTGCTCAGTCCCCTGGCAAGCGCCAGCCCTAACGCGCCGGTCCCGCCGATAATCACGGCGACTTGACCGTCCATGCCAAAGAGTTCTTTTAAAAAAGCGCCGGTTTCCATCTCGCGTCCTCTACGACCGCGCCGCGCGTCATTCTTTGACGCGATTTTGCGCGTCGACCTTCACGATTTTCGCTCGGTATTGTTCCAGTTCCGACTCCTCGTACTCCGCGTAGGTGATAATCACGAGGATATCGCCCTTATACCCCTCGCGCGCAGCCGGACCGTTGAGCATGACCGTTCCCGAACCGGCGGGCGCCTCGATCGCGTAGGTTACAAGGCGCTTGCCGTTGTTGACGTTGAGTACGTGGACTAGCTCGCCCGGAAGGATATCGGCGGCCTTCAAAAGGTTTGCGTCAATCGCGACGCTCCCCTCGTACTCTAGAAAACACTCGGTAAGCGTCGCGCGGTGTATCTTGGATTTTAACATAGTGCGTCGCATGACAGCCTTCCCCAATTAAAACGCGTAAAAATCGTCGCGAACTACTAAACAGCGTCTGCTCGCGATTCTCATTATATCGGAGACGCGGCGTTGATAAAGAGGAAAACGCAACCGCTCGTAGATTTCAATTAAATCTACGTCGGCAATTGCGCAAGAGTCGTTCCTTAAAAATGACGCGTCGTGCGCTTGAAAAGAACGAAACATAGAAGTAGAATGGAGACGCGTTTTAGGACGCGGCGACGCAAATTCGCTCGCTTCTTTTATCACTTTCGCGTTGCAGGAATTGGACATGGCAAAGATCGACGTCTACAAAGAATGGCTGAAAATCGAAGAGACAAGACGTCCCCTCAATTATTACCAGCTCTTAAAGTTCAACAAGTTTGTCGACGATCCCAACGTGATTCGTCAACGCTATCGCGAACTTAACGCGTACGTTCGTAAATTTGCGACGGGAGATTACATCGAAGAATCTCAGGAGTTGCTCAACGAACTCGCGAAAGCGATGCTCTGTCTCACCGACGCCGAACGCAAGGCGGAATACGATCACAGCCTCGGTCGCAAGATCGCGGGGAGAGAAGAAACGGACGTTTACGGTCGTCGCACCCTCGAAACAATTCTTCGCGACGACAACATCGCGTCCCCGGAACAGATCAAGAAGGCGAAAAGCTTCGCCGACGCGATCGGACTCGAACTTCATGAGGCGCTTATTCAGCAGAAGGTCGCGGATCAAGAGAAGATTATGCTCGCCTACGCCGAATCGATCGGCGTCCCTTTCATCAGCCTCGACGACGTTCCCGTCGACGAATATTACGCGCCGCAAATCAACCCTACCATGGCGCGCCAAAACTCTTTTGTGCCCGTCATGTCCGATATGGGCAAACTGATTGTCGCGTCCCCAAAACCGCTTAGCGTCGACGTGGAAGACGAACTTCGAATGCTTTTCGACATGCCGGTAAGCTATGCGATCTGCACGCAGCAGCAGGTAAACGCCGCGATCGCCAAGTATTATCCACGCGACGCGGTGCAGAAGATCGTTAAACGCGACGACGACGGCGAAGCGCAAGTCGTCGAAAAGAAAAAGAAGAACAAGTCGCCAAAAGCAGCCGGCGCCGGAAAAGTCTATACGAAGGCGGCTAAGAAAAACCGCGTCAAACTCGCGCTTGTCTGCTTTAACTTCGGATTCATGCTCGCGGCTTTTGGAACCTATTTTGGCGTCAAGCACGCTAAATTCCCGATGATCATTGGCGCGGGACTGATTCTTGGCGGAATCGTCGCAAGCTGCGCGTGGTTCATGGCGCCCGCAAGCATGCCGGAAGACGAATAATCGCCGTCTTTCTCTAAAAACCGCGCCCTTCGACGTTCGCCGTCGAAGGGCGCTTTTTTTTACGCAGCGTCTGAGGAAAAGAGAACGGCAAAGACCGACGCCGCTACTCTCCGGTGAAAAGCTCCGCCGTCATCGTCGCCGCGGCGAACAAAAACACGACGAGAATCAACGCCTTGCCGACATTAAGCGCCGTCTGCGCCGACGCGTCGTGCCGCGTAGCGGCGCCGTAGTTTTCGCGCGCCGTTTCTTTAGCCGCTTGCCACAAAAACGCAAGCGCGCATAGGCCGCAGGGAGGACAAAGAAAAAGCTCGACGATCGCCGTGTAAAACGCCGGCCTCTTAGCGAGCGCTACAACGTGATCGCCAATGGGGGTTCTCGCGGAAAAATCGTCTAAACACGGCTCTTCCGTCTGCTCATGCGGCGTCTCGTCGGGCGTTTGAATTTCGCAAGAGGTTTCGCTCTCGTCTTGCGTCTCCGGGGGTTCGTCATACGACGGGACGCCCGTCGTTTCCGGCGAACGCTCGACGTCCCGCGGCGACGTCTGAGATTCGCCGAAATCGGGAAGAGGAATCACGGTCGGCTCGACAAGTTCGTAGCGATTTGCCGACGTCGGCGGGGCTTCGAGGCGTTCAAACGCGTCGGGAGCGAGGATTGTCGCGGCGCCGGAAACGCGCGAAGCTCGGGCGCGTAACCGCTCTTCGGAGTTCGCGCCTTCAAGAGACGGATCGCGGAGCGCGTTTGCCCAAAAAAGCCTCCCGGCTAACGTAGAATCAGACGCGGCCTTCGCAAGAACGTCCTTCTCACAAGCGTCGTCCTTTTCGCCGCGACGATCGGCAGATTGTAGAATAGGGTTCGACGCCATAGTCGTTAAAAAACAAGGTTTCGAAAAACGCAAACGACAAGACCGACGACAAAGTCGGCGATCAACCAATTTTTTGCCGATTCCGCGCGCGTTCGCGCCAGTTCAAATTCCTGACTGCGCCGCGCTTCGTTCGCCAGAACCGCGTAGACGATTCCAACCAGCGACGTCGGCAACCGCCACAAAACCGCGCCAAGAACACCCCAAAGCAGGAAGTTCGGAACGTAATCCGGCCGCCAAGTCGACGCGGGCGAAAAGGTCGTTTTGAATTGCCCCCACGCAAAGCCAAACGCCATCCGCGCAAGAGGACGAACGATGTGGTAAAACCACCGCGCGAACGCGACGACGATCGTCAAAACGCTCGTTCCGACGGCGGAGGCAAACTCCTTCGTCGCGTCGCCGAAAGCGTCGTCACGTCGGCGCGAGACGTCGACGTCCTGGAGCGACCGACCAGAAGGTTCGCGCGAATTCTCGGCGTCGTAACGTTCGCTCGCCCCGAGCGACTCCGCGTCGGTCACGCGAAACGGCGCGCCGCAATTTTGGCAAAAACCGGCGCCAGTCGCGTTTCTGCCGCCGCAATTTCCACAAAACTTCATCGTACGCCCCTTAGACTTAACGCCGCGTCAGAACAAACGCGCGTCCGCGACACGGAACGCTCGCGCAACGCGATATTATCGCCGAAAGCGCGTCGGCGTCAAACGAGGCAAGATAAGAAAATGAATTATTCGGCGTCGTCGTCCGCAGTAAATTCCTCGACGGGGAAGTCCTCGTCAGGTTCGTCGGGCGCGCTTTCTGAATCTTTAACGGCGCCGGGCCCTTCAAGAGGAAACGCTTCGCTCGCCTCCATTTTCTGATAAAGAGGCATATGTCGATAGTAAACTTCGAGAACCATGCAATTTAACGACGTCGCGTAAAGGCGTCCTCCCGTCAAGCAGTGTCCGTCCGGATTCTCTGGGAACCAACTCCCGCGTTCGTGTCCGTCCATCCGCTGGGCGTTGATGAGCTTTTCGCGCATCTCACGGTTCCATTTGTTCCAGACGCTCCCGCCGATGTTGTGCAGAAGTTGGGAGGCGTAATAAATGTAGTAAGGATTGTTCAAAGAACGATCCTCGCCGGCAAGACGTTTAGCGCCCTTAACGAGCGTCGCATTATCGACGCGCCAGTCTAGGTACAGGCGACACAGAAGTCCGATAGCGTCGGTCGCGAGAGACTCTGAAGACCCTCGCATGTAACAGTAGCGCGCGCCGTCTTCAATCGCGACGACGTCGCGCAAGAAGGAACGCATTCCCAGAATAGTCGGTTGATAAACGTCGAGCCCGGCGAGTTCCGCGCTCTTAAGCGCCATCATCTGCCAGCCCGAAACAGAAGTGTCGCCAAGTTGCTTAGGGGTATAACGCCATCCGCCGTCAGTCGCCTGCGCGTATTCGATAAAACGCGTCGCTTCCTGCGCGACGTATCCAAGTTGACGATACCTCGTCCGCTCGCGCGGCGAAAGCATCGCGTACGTCTCGCAGATCGTGATTGTCGCCAGCCCGTGAGAATACATGTTGCCCGGTCCGTCGCGGAACGACATGCCGTTTTCCGATTCAGAACCTTGACTTATGAGATAGTCGACGCCTTTCGCGACGACGCGCTTGTATTTTCCCGTCGTCGGCGTGTTTCCCGCCGCAAGAAAAGGCAACACGCCCATTGCGGTCGCCGCGATTGTCGAGTTATTCGAACCGGAATTTCGACATTTTCCGCCGCAAGAGGGGCAATGTCCCAACTGGTAAGACCACGAACCGTCGGGAAGCTGGTGCTCCGCGAGCCAGGCGAGCGCGAGCGCGACAGACTTCTCGCTTCCTTCCGTTCCGCCGCCGGCCGCGAGCGCGGCGGCTTTGTTCTGTCCGCGTCCTGAAAGATCGTCGCCGTTGAGGGAGCCGAGCAGGTTCTCGACGTCGCCGACGGGCGCCGAGTCGAGCGCGAGCGCGGTTTCGGTCATCGTTAACGGCGCGGCGGTCTCTTCCGTAAAGGCGGAGACGTCGGGAACGTCCTCGACGACCTCGGAGTCGACCTCGGGCATGTCGGTCGAGTCAAAGTTGACGTCTTCGACCGTTTCAAACGCCGCGTCCGGATCAAAGACGTCGTCAAGAACAACTTCGTCGCTAAAACCGGGCTCTGATACGACTTGAAAAAGATCTTTAAGTTCGACGTTTACAACGAGGAACGCGAGAATAATGATCAGGATAAGGTGCAAAAAGAGACTGACCAGCCACATCGGCGCGTCGTTAGCGGCGCGCTCAAGCGCCGACTGATCGTGCAGCAACGCGACCTCCTGCGTCGCGCTAGCCGTCTCGGCGCGTTGAGGATTGCGTTTTTCCAGCAGTTCTAGAAAGGCGTCCGGCGTGGACTTGTCCCATGAGTTTTCCGTCGTGAGCGCGCCGAAAGGGTCCGACGACGACGAGGTTGCGACAAACGCGTTCGCGCGAGGTTGAACGAACATCGAACCAAGAGACGAGACGTCGGCTTCAGAGCGCTTCGTCAGCGGCGCCATTCCTGAAAGATCGGGCGCTGCTTCCGGCGTTTGATCGACGGACGCCTTCTTAGCGGCCTTTCCCTCGCGTCGCGTGGGGATCGCGGAAGGGACGACTTCCGCCGCCGGCGCGTCAGAACGACGCGGAGGAACAGGCACGCGCTGAGGCGCGTTTGAATCCAACGAACCGCCAGGCTTCGGAACGCCCGGCGCGGCGAACGGATCGAGAGACGCAGGTCCCAGATCGTCGCGGCGAGCGGCGTCGGGAAGGGTCGAAAAACCTGCGTTAGAGCGCGACGCAGACGGTAGTCCTGACGGCGCGCGAGAATTCGCGGGCGCGCGCGAGGCGACGGGCAAGCCGCGAGGAGCGGACGTCGAAGAGGGCCGTTTCTGCGACGGGGACGGCGGACTCTGAGTCGAACGCGATTCCGGCGGCGTCCCGACAATCTCGCGTAGCTTCGCGCGAAGTTCCGGGTTCTCTCGAAGCGCGCGCAAAAGATCGGCGTCTTCCGAGCCGACGGCGTCGACGCGCCCGGAGTTTTTTCCGTCGCTGCTGAGGTGAGAATCGTCTGTCATTGAAAAGCGCCCTTAGACCTTAAGCGGAGCATATAGAGTCCGCCCGCCAGAACCTCTTCCGGCGTGAAATCCGTGTGTCTAAGCTATTTTAATGTAAATTTCCATTCGTCGAAAGAATCAAAAGGAAAAATTTACAAAAAGACCTCGATTTGATTTTAAATCCTATTTTGACCAATACTGGAAGAAAAGAATAGCGTCGGACTTAGCGTCCCCTCGTCGCGTAGGAAAATTAACTTGTTTATTTTTTCTATTTTATCCTCGTTTATATTTTATCGAAAATTTCAACAAAAGAGTAAAAAATGTACCGTTGGCGCTTGTCGAAAACAAGGGCAGTGTTAGAATGAGCGGCGATTAGCGATTTTGCAAATCGTGAACTCGATTTAAGGTCAAGAAAGACGCGTTACGCGTCTCCGCGTATAAAGTCAGAATTGTAAGGAATTTGAGCAATGGCAGGCAAGAATAAGAAAAAGGCAGAGACCGTCTACCTCGTTTGCGAAGAAACTGGCGATTATGATTACATCGTTCGTCGTAAACCGGGCGGCGAGAAGCTCAAGCTCATGAAGTATAATCCGCGTCTGCGAAAGCACACGATGCACGTCGAAAAGAAAAAGTGATCCTCGACGTCAAAATTATTCTTCAACGCGCTTGTTCCTTCTCGACGGGGCAAGCGCGTTTTTTAACTCGCGCGTCCATCTGTTTTTAGCGTAATTTCTTCGGTTTACGTCACGCTGAAGGGAACGTAGCGAAAATAACAAATTTTCATAAAATATTAATTTTCTCGCTTTTTACTGCTGGATTTTTTCATTGACTTTTGTTATAGTGTCAATAGATCCGTTTTGAACCCTCCAATCCTGACAAACGGAATTTCCGTCTGATTAGGAACGCGCCGTTCATTTTGCGCGCTTTTGAGAGAAGGGGAGAAAAAACGTAAATTCGACCTTGCCTCGATTTCGTTGATTCTGTATACATTAGCGTCCTTGAAAGAAGGATGGAAGACGCAGGCATAGAGCCGCGCGTCGCGCGCAGAAACAACGAAATGGAGTTCAAAGATGAGAGCGCTTGTCGCATTGAGCCTAGCGGCGACCGTCGCGTTAGCCTTCGCGATTGGATGTGGAAAATGCGAACGCGGAGGTCAGAAGGACAACTCTGAACTCCAAAACGCTACGGAAGTTCAAGATCAGGATCAAGAACAAGAGACGGAAAAATTGGAGCAGGACGACGATCCTCTCGACGTCGAGAGCGCCGAAACGCCTGAAGGCGTCGTCAACAGTTTTTTCCGCGCGTTCTTCTGCGGCGACAGCGACGCCGCGTTTGCGTTGCTGTCAAAGAAGGCTCAGGAAGCGCAGAGCGAAAATTTTGTCGCCCAGTCGAGCAACTCGATTCGTTGGCGGGTCGTTGAAAAAACGAAGCCGACGAGTCGCGGACGGGTTTACGTCTGGGTCGAAGTTGAAGATTACGCCGACAACGGCGAGGTTCAGAGAGACGCGCTGTCGTTTGCGTTGGCGGACGACGGCGGAATTTGGCGGATCTCCGGGTTCCACGTCGGAGAAGTCGCGGTTGATTTTGAGAAGTCGGTCATCGTCGCCCAAGAAGCGCCCGCCGCGCCCGGCGCCGAGCGTGTCGAACGCGTCGCTTCTCAGGTCGACGAAACCAAAACAACGCGCTGAATGGATTGCTAGAGGCGCGCGTCTCGCAAGAGACGTGAGAACGCAAGACGCGTTCTCGTTTCAAGGATGGGGGCGATTCTCGCCCGACGCCGGCACAGAGGTCCGGCTACGCACGGAACGCGTAAGGATGGGGCGCATTACGAGCCCAAGTCTTGGCGCTGACGTCAAGATTCTCGCACGGATGGCCGAGCGTCGCCACGCTCTTGCACGGCTACAAGAGCATGGCGACATTTCATCGCAGAATTTCTGGCGGCTTGAGGTCGTCCAATATCGATAAAGCTGAACGACAGTCGGAACCACATACTGCATGGAGGCTTATTGTGGTTTCATTCCTCCTTTCGTCTGTCGTTCTTAGAGCGGGTTGCGGCATGGAGGTCGCGCCCGCTTCTTTTTTTTCTTGATCTAGCGCGACGTCGGCGTCTCGTTCGACAATTCTCAAGCTTGTCTCGCGAAGCGCCGTCGCCGTTAATGAGAACGGGCGCGCCTAACGGCTAGGCGCGCCCGTCTTCTTTGGTTCAACTCTACGTCTGTCTCTATCGACGCCGTAACGACCACGGCGCCGAATCGTCAGACGCGATCAAAAACTCAGTCCCACCACCACTGAGAAGCGTCGGTATTCTCCGCCTTCTCGCGTTTTTCCTCGACGGAACCCTTTTCATCATACTTGAGATGATCGACGTCAAGCGCGATCTGCGGTTCAATATGAACGCCGCCGCCCGTCGGATACGAGGTCAGTCCGCCGTTGTGTCGAATCGTATTGACGGCAGTTTCGGCAAATTGAATTTCGTTAAGGTTTTCCGTCTGGAATTTCTCTTCGTCCGCAAAGAACTCGGGAGTCCAGTTCGTCTTGGCGTAGACGCCTTCCTTCTGGAGATACGCGGCGACGATCGTCATGTCGATCAGGTTGCGCAGGCTCGCGTAAACCGGAACTTCGTCGGCAATCTTTTCAAATTTCGCCGTGAAGCTCTTCGCATAGGCGCGCGTCGCGGGGTTGCCGCGTCCGGTGTTGGCGACTCGTTTGCCGTCGGCTCCGACAAGCTCGTCCGCGCCGACAAGATTGACGCCGTTTCCGACCAACTCGATCGCGTCGCCGGCTTCAGTCTCCACGACGCAGTCGTAATTCGGCTCGAAATACCAACGAACCAAACCGTTGGACGCGTTTTGGCGAGGATTGGATTTTTCCGCGTAAGTCGTGAGTTTGACAGGCGCTTCTTCAAGACCGATTCCGATGAGTTTCATGCGGTAGTCGGCCGCGACGAGAGTCGCCGCAAAATTCGTGCGCGGAGAGACGCCCCAGACTTTGACGTCTTGAAGTCCCAACGCGTTGCGGATACCGGCCGCGTAATTGACGCATTCCGCGTCGGTCTGCGGCTGCGCGGCCGTCTTGAGATAAGCCTGCATATCGCGTAAACCAGCCTCGGTCGGATCGATTGAGCAACCGACAAAATTCGCGCTTTTACCTTCCGCCGGATAAGCGCGGAGCGCGACGACAAGGTCCTCAAGTCGCAGCGTCGGACGACCGCTCTTCGCGCCGACGATCGCGCCGTCCACGCCGGCTTTCCAGCCTTCCGCAGGTCCCGCGATCACGACGTCGCCCGTTTCAGGGTAAATGAAGACGTTTTCGATTCTCGTCAATCCCGCAAGATTCGCCATTTCGTCGGTTACGACGCCGTCGTTCGCGGCAATCTGCGCCTCGAGACGGTTGAGCGAAACCTTACGAAGTTTGCTCGGCGCGCGCATTTCAGACGGAATCGCCTTGAACGCTTCGTTACGCGCCTCGGCAAGAACGCCGTCGTCGACCAAGACGCGCTGAAGCACGCCGTTCGCGTCGACGAACACGCCGCCGCCCGTCGAACTGCCGCCGCCGCGGTTTCCGCCGTTGTTATTATTGTTATTATTATTGTTGTTGTTATTGTTGTTTCTGTTGTTGTTATTGTTATTGCTGTTGTTGTTATTGTTGTTTCTATTGTTGTTATTACTATTGTTATTATTATAATTTTGTCCATATGCCGTTGAGAAAGGAACGGCAAAGAGAACGATCAGCGCCAAGATCGCGCTTATCTGAAGGACAATATTCTTCCGACCCATGAGAATCTCCTAAACCATTAGGTTTACGTAAAATCAGGTTCTGACGCCAACGGTCGCCGTGCAGACGCTCAAGCGCAATTTCTCGAAGCGTCGTTCAAACGCCGTCTGAAAAATCCCGACGGCAAGGGCGACGCGACTAGGCGTCTGGAACGACGATTCGACTCGCCGATCCTAGGCGCTTCAAAATAGTCGTCTGATTTCAGCGTTTATCGAGCCGACCCGACGACGCAAAACCTCTGACGCTACTCTGAAATGATAATTTCTCACGTCTCGATAGGCAAGTATTAACTCCGATATTTCAAATTTTTTGACCAAAAAAATAGACGATTTCCCACAAGCGCCGATTATAACGGCGCCTCGTCTTGTCGTCTCATGCCATGTCAAACTCAACGAAGTTGACGATTGCACGCATGATTCAGGTTGCGCAAAGGAGACGGTCTTTTCTTTTTTAACAAGAAAACCACCCTTTTCCCTTTGTGTCAGCGAACTCGCTTCCACGTCAAGAATTTTCCGCGACAACGTTCTAAAGACCTCTTAAGTTATCCTTCGAGCCAGTCGAAAAGGGATAATGACTCTTTGTCTTTTAATCGCAGGTAAAAGTCAGAGAGAACGTGAAGTTCTCCCTTGCGCCGTCCGTCGTTTTTACGTATTATTTAAGCTCTTTGCGCGAAAGCGCTCGGAGCCGGCGACGGCGTTAAACGATAGCGTCGGTAAAAACGCCGACTTCCGCCAGGCGCAGGGAAAGTTCAAAAGAAAGCCCTCCTGTCGACAACGTAGATTTGAAAGAGACGTCGATAAGACGCGCTGTCGCGTCTATTGCGGCGTCTCGTTGAAAAACGAGATTTATTATGATGATCAAGCGCATTCTTTTTTGCGTCGTTTGCAGCCTTGCGACCGGTTTGACGTTTTTGTCAGATTCGGCGCCTGCGTCCTGGATGAACGTCGATTCAAACGGGACGACGAACGTCCGTCAAGTCACGGCGCGTCTTGCGGTCGACGCAGACAAAACCGACGTCGTTGAACGCGCGAATCTCGTTCCGATTCAGTTTTACGCCAATCGCGAAGGGACCCCGGGCATAATTCGTCCTATTCTGGAACCTTTTTTTGGGTTGAGCTCGCCTGATAATTCCAGCGCGTCCCCCCAGCCTCCGCTAGGAATCACAAGAATTCGTCCGCGTCAAAACGCGAACGCTCCCGCGCCGTCTAACGCTCCTGCGACTCCCAACACGCCGGCGCCGTCCAACGCTCCTGCGGTCTCCGACGCTCCAGTCGTCCCCAATACGCCGACGGAGTCCGACGCTCCTGCCGTTTCTAACCCTCCCGCGGAACCTGTCGCCGCAGAGCAGCCGCAACCCGTGACAGAAGAAGTCGTCGCCGACGTCGATCCGCCGGTAATTCCCGCGCTGCCTGCCGACGAAGCGGCTCACGCCGCCGACAATCCTGATCCCGGCGTCGCGCCCGACACGTCCAACGTGCCGGTTCCGGGTACGGAAGCTCCGGAAACTAACGACGATCTAGACCTCGGCAACGAAC
>Ga0256407_10001125_pt1 | contig 58846 bp, 48 predicted proteins | sample RumenRJG_04DNA_FD_193489 | JGI IMG/M metagenome (GOLD analysis project Ga0256407, IMG submission 193489) | Bovine rumen microbial communities from Lethbridge, Alberta, Canada - RJG_04 | ecosystem: Host-associated > Mammals > Digestive system > Stomach > Rumen | place: Canada: Alberta... | reverse complement strand
ATTCTTCAACTGCTGTCTTAATGACGTTCTTGTCTATCATAAAATGTTTGTTAATTAAAACAAGAATGAGAGGCTTCGTAAAGCCCCTCATTCCTCTGAACGCTGCAAAATTACACATTTTCTGTGATTCCTGCAAATATTTTAGCGGTTTTTCGCAATTATTCCTTATTTATTCCACTGATATACTGCTTAATAGCCGCTATGAGGCTGTCATTTTCATCAGGTAACTGTGTTGTGACACGAAACAGTCGGTTGGATAATCCATCGAAATTCTGGCAGTCGCGAATCAATATACCATGCTCATGAACCAAGTAGTTTTTCAACTCTGTCGAAGTGCCTTTACTGATTTCGCATAACATATAATTGGTCTTGGTCTCGAAGACTCGCAAGTCCTTGATTTTGCGTAAAGCACTGCGGAAGCGATGTGTCTCAGCCAGATGAGCATCCAAATCGGTAATGGCAGGTTTGCCATGTTCTATGAGGAACTTTCCTGCTTCAATGGCTAAAGCACTGAGAGACCAAGGACGTTGGAGGTTGCGCAACAACTGGATGACATTAGGATGACCCGTGATATAGCCTAACCTTAATCCCAAGGCACCATAAGTCTTGCCTATCGAATGAAGTATCAAGAGGTTTTGCAACGACTGCACCTCCTGGGGTACCAACAGTTCTTCCTTGGTATAAGCCTCCAAGGACTGGTCCACTACAAAGTTATAGCGAGGAGAACGACGAACCACATAATCCACAAAGCCCTTCATCAGCACATTACCTGAAGGTGTGTTGGGATTGCATATCCAGTAGACACGATCTTTGGGCATAGTCTGTAGTTCGTCACTTGTCTCGTTGGAAACGATATGCTTGTTAAGACGACAGGCTCGGGCATATTCCGAATAGGTGGGCTGTGGAATGATAGAAGCACTGTGATGAAACAGTCGGGCTATCAAGTGAATGGCCTCTGTAGCACCATTGGTCACCATTACGGCATGGGGAGAAATGCCCAACTTCTTGGCTATCAGCTTTTCCAACTGCTTGGGCTGGGGTTCCGGATAGTTGGTGATGACCTGGAATCGCTCCATCAGGTGTTCCTTCAGCGCAGAATGGTCAGCATGCAACCATGCGGCGGAGCTGAAATTCATCTTCACCAAGTCACCATAGCGGTATATGTCATCTCCGTGGTTGCCCGTCATTTTGTGATATGTATCGTTAAAGACTCTTTGTCAAAGGTAATGCCGTCATGTTCGATAAAACGGCTGAGCACGCCTTCATCTGCCAATTGGCGAGGTGTGCCGACACTCAGATGTCCTGGTTCCATCAACCAGATTTTATCAGCCAGTTGCAGCGATAGTTCCACATCATGGGTGGAGAGGAAGATGGTTTTCTGCTCCTCCAGAGCCAGTCTGCGCAACAGCTGCATCGTTTCCACCTTACTGGGAAAGTCGAGGAAGGCTGTTGGCTCGTCTAAATATATAATAGGTGTCTGCTGTGCCAGTGCCTTGGCTATCATCACCTTCTGTCGCTCACCATCGCTCAGCGTATGAACCATTCGACCTTGCAGGTTCTCAATACCCACCAACCGAATGGCTTCACCCACTATCTTTTTGTCCTCATCGTCCAAGGTTCCCCAGAAACCCGTATAAGGAGAACGACCCATTCCCACCAATTCCTCGATGGTCATGTTCTGCACATCCGGCTTTTCCGTTAGTACGATACCAATGAGACGACTCAACTGCTTGTCAGTTAAGGAGGTAATGGACGATGGAGGCTGAGTGCTGGATATGACTATTTCACCTTCCAAGGCGGGTTGGAAGGCTGAAAGGGTGCGCAATAAGGTCGATTTACCAATACCATTACGTCCTAACAGACAAGTCAACTCACCATTGTTGATGGTGGCATTCAGTCCGTTGGCAACTACCTTTTCATTGCCCTTCGTGAGATATCCGATACTTAGGTTATGTAGTACAACGCTTTCCATAGACGGTGGCAAAGTTACGAAATTATGTGGAATAACGTTGCATTAATTCCTGAAAAATATCATTTTGGCGCAAAACATCTGCCCTACCCGTCATCAATAGCTGTTTACGAGCGCGAGTCATCGCCACATTCAACTTACGATCTATCGTATGTCCATCCTCCTCAAAACAATTGGAAGTGAGGAAGTCAAGGTCGGCTTCGTTCTGCACACCCAGTGAATAGATGATAACGTTGCGTTGCGAACCCTGATAGCGCTCTACCGTATCAATGCTGATATCTGACAATTGAGCCAATCCCATCTGTGCCATCGCCCTTCGTATCTGGGCAATCTGATAGCGATAAGTCACTATGACGCCTATGGAACGGTCAGCATCAAAGTGCTCAGCACCTATTTGTCTATAGATGCGTCGCAACAGGTCGGCCACCAACGTAGCCTCATCCGTTGAAGGCAGAAACAGCACTCTGTGGTGTTTTAGTTGACGGTCCAATTCGTCTTCTGAAGGTTCGTTATAGTCCAGCGCTTGTTCTAACTGATGAGGACAGGGCACAGGCTGTAGTTGTTCTAGACGATAGAACATCTCATTGGGAAACTGTGCTATGTCAGGGTGCATTCGACCTTGATGATTCAAAAGACCTGTGAACTCTTTACGCCCAGCTTCTTGTTCCTGACGCAACAACCGTTCAAACAGCGATTGGCGACAAGCGTGCAAACGAGGTTCATCATTAGGTTGTTGCACCACAGCAGGCAACTGCTTGTGATCGCCTATCAGGATGAAACGGTCGATATGTTCAGAAGATAACAGTCCGATGATGGGAGGCTCCAGAATCTGCGAAGCCTCATCGACGATACATAGAGAGAAGTGTTTTAAACCCAAGAGGAAGGGGCGAGCCTGCAATGTCAACAGGGTACTGACTACGATGCGAACCTCTTTTAATCGCTGACGAATATCACTCAACTTAGGATGTTCCGCAAAAGCATTGCTGAGTAATCTGTGAACATAACGTGGATCGCAAGAAGCCTCATTGCCTAACAGCAAATAGTCTTGCCCACTATCTTCCAGCATGCCACAGATCTCGTCGACAGCACGATGAGTATAAGCGGTAAGAAGGAGTGATGAGTGAGAAGTGATAAGTGATGTCGAACCATTAACCTTGACCCCTGAACCCTGAACCATTGCGAGTTCCTCTTCGACCAGAAAGCGGAGGGCCATCGAGGTTTTGCCCGTTCCTGGAGGACCTTGCAACAGGAAATAGTCGCGAGCCTGTTTGGCGCGCAACAGGATGTCATCATAAGCAGGATGATAGGAACGGGAAAGCTTTAAGGAGGTGTCTCGGCGAGGCGGACGATGGCCCATTAGCAAGTCGCGCTTGTCTTGCGACGCTCTGCAGAAAGCCATCAGACTACGCAGTGCCGATGTGGCTGAGGCATCTGTCGAGGCTGGCTCTATGGCATATTCCTCCTTGCTCAAGGTGACGGGCTGTGGCTCCTTGCTGTTACTCAGCCATACGGTCACCTCCTCGTCATCTATCTGCTCTATCATACCTTTCTTTAATATATGGTGGCAGAAACTGTCATCGTCGTCTTTACGATACAGATACACCATATCGCCACGACGCAGGTCATCATCAGTATCTTTCTTTTCCTGTGGAGTCAGCTGTTCGCGATAGACAAACGTCATCATGCGCTCCACATAATCTTGTTCCTGGGCAGACAAGTTGTGCAAAGGTTGTAGTACACGGTCAACCTCCGGTCCGACATAGCGATGGAAGAAATCGGCCTTTTCAGGTCGTTCCAGCAACACTTCGGCATGCAGCATGGGTAAGACCTTTGCAAAACCTTCGCGGGCAATCTTAATTTCCAGTGCCACGATGAGGTTGCGCAAATGGATGGCTTCACAGAACAAGCGCCGATAGTCTGGAACGGTTATCAAGCCTTCACTGGCAGGATATTTGGAATAGAGCAGTCGGACATCTACATGCTCGGCCTGCCGTTGGAAGTTGTGGCGCAACACACCATAGTAGAGCAACACCTGCACATAGTGGGCTTCCTTAAAACTACCCCACTTCTTGCCCGACTTCTGCTCTACCAGCAGTCGCATATCCTCAGTCATCAGGTCCACTCGTCCACGCAGTCCCAAGTCCTCGCAGACGAATGAAGGTTCCAACAAAGCCTTGTCGCGATCATAGTAAGTAAACAACTCCTTCACAGCCTCGCGGATATGCTGTACTTGCTGCACGGCATCGCTCTTAAATTGAGTCGGACGGAAATCCTTACAAGTACAGAACTGCAAGGCCTGCTCGCTGAACGATGTGCGCAACATATCGCTAAAGTCAGCATCAAGGTTATGGATGATTTCGTCCAAAGCCGTACCAGCAAAGTTACCCAACAGAATGGGTTGGGTATTGGCTGTAGGCTTCAAACGGTTGATGATATATGCCAAAGGATGATGGCCATAGTCCTGAAAGCAAGCTGCCAATGAAGAGATATCCACCAGCACATCAGGCTCCACCACCTGAAGCCCATCGTCCAGCACCTTCACCGTCAGCCCCTCAAACAGCCCCTTTTCCATTTCTTCCATGCTGCAATACCTTTTTCATTGTCTTCATAAATCATTGAGCATACAAAGGTAACAATATATTTCTATCAGCGCAAATATTATGCTAGAAAAGCACAAATATATTTGGCTTTTTGCTCACTTATTCGTATCTTTGCCGACAAAAATTAAATAAAGATGAAGAAGATTATTATTATGACGCTGGCCGTTATGGTCTTTGGAACGTTTAGCTTTGCTAAGGGTAATGGAGCGGAGGATAAGAATAAATCTGCAGAAAAAGTGGAAGCTGTAGATTTAGGACTGAGTGTGAAATGGGCTAACATGAACGTCGGCGCCAAAAAGTCTTCGGGCTATGGCACGTACTTCGCATGGGGTGAGACCCAGCCCAAGGAATACTATTCATGGAACACTTACGCCTGGAGCAAAGGCGACTCTCAGTTCCTGACCAAGTATTCCACCATCGACAAGAGGTTTCAGTTGGCTCCTGTAGATGATGCCGCTAACGCCAATTGGGGAGGCAAATGGCGCATGCCCACCGCAGAGGAATGCGAAGAGCTGATGAATCCTAACAACTGCAAATGGGAGTGGATTACAAAGGATGGTGTCAACGGCTATAAGGTCAGCAGTAAGAAGACGGGCAACTCCATTTTCCTGCCTATCACTGGTTTCCGCTTCTATGCAGACACCCAGTTCCGTGGTATCAAGGGTATCTATTGGACATCTTCGCTCTATACGGGCAATGTCAACAAAGCCTGGTGTCTGCAATTCGACTTCTCTGATGTTAACGTAGACTACGGCAATCTTTCCAGCAATCGATTCAGCGGTCGCTGTATTCGTGCCGTCCAGTAATCACCATGAAATTACTTTTGCTCCTCGTGCTTGTCGTGAATATCGCGACAAAAGCCTCAGCCCAAGCATCTCTTCCTGTGATGGAAACAGGTGGTCAGCCCATGCCAGACGCATGGATTGACAAGGATACAGGTCACAAAGTCATGAAACTGACGCGACGTGACGGTATGAATTCCAGCTTCTATTTCCATAACAATCCGTTTATCGGCAACGAGATGGTGTTCTGTGGAGGCGACAAGCCTTTCTCTGGCAATGATATGCTGCATAACTCTGCGGCACAGATTCGCAGACAGATGTTTGCTGTCAATCTGAACACCCTGCAGATTCGTCAGCTTACGAATGAACCATTTAATGTCAGGACGGAGATTGTGTGTCCAAAGACCCATGAATTGTTCTATCAACGGGGCGACACCGTATATGCTCTGAATACAGACAGGATGGAGCGTCGCATCATTACCGTGATGCCTGAAGCCTTGCGAGGCAACATTATCACCGTGAACGCTGATGGAACAATGCTGGCAGGCAAACTCGACGACCCCAAAGAAAGGGAAATACTGCGTGAACATCCGAAGAAGCATGAGTTCTTCAACCTCATTTTCCAGGCTAGGTTAAAGAAGACCATTTTCACGCTCGACACCAAAACGGGCGTGGTAGATACCATCTACAGCGAGCGTGCTTGGCTGAACCACCTGCAGTTCTCGCCCACAGACCCAACACTATTGATGTTCTGTCACGAAGGTCCGTGGCATGAGGTCGACCGTATCTGGACCATAGACGTGGTGAAGCGCGACAAGCCCAGGCTGATACACAAACGTACTATGTATCGTGAGATTGCTGGTCACGAATGGTGGGGAGCCGATGGCAAGCACATCTATTTCGACCTGCAGAAGCCACGAGGTGAAACCTTCTTTGTAGGTAAGGTAAATGTCTATACTGGAGTGGAAGAAGATTTCGAGTTGCAACGCCATGAATGGTCAGTCCATTTCGTTTCATCGTGGGACGAGCAAACCTTGGCGGGCGATGGAGGCTCCAAGACTTCAGTAGCTCACTCGCCAGAGGGTCAGTGGATCTATTTCTTCGAATATGATGGCAATCGGCTGAAGAGCACTAAGTTGGTAAATATGAAGAACCATAACTACAACCTAGAGCCTAACATTCACTATTCGCCAGACCAGAAGTGGATCATCTTCCGTGCCAACTTCGAAGGCAGCGAGAATGTATATGCAGTAGAACTATCCCCCTATACACCAAACATATAGGCTATCTCTTCTCGTTTTAAGTTAAAAAGTCCGTCCTTACGGACTGCCAGTCCGAACGGGTCGGACTGAGAGTCCGAAGCCTACGGACTACAAACTTGTATTAGTCGGAAAAGAAAATGTCTGTAATAGAATAAGGTACCCTTATTGGGCAATAACCAACCAGTATTGGGCAATAACCAACCAGTATCGCCAAATAACCCTCCCTTCCTCCCTTTTTTGCTCGCAGACCCTTTATTTACTGGGGTTCACAGACGGGAGGGAAACGAAATATCCCTCCCGTTACCCTCCCTTTTTGGGTCCCCCTTTTAATTGACGGGAGGCACAAATCTGAAAAACGGGAGGGAGACGGGAGGGAAGACAAAAATCCCTCCCGTGCCTCAACCCCTTTGTACAAAGGCATTCCGAGCAAAAAAGGGAGGAAGGGAGGGACATTTTGACGTTCGGCATAAAAACAAAATAAAAGTTTCTGATGTTTATAATCTTGTGATTTATAATGGAACACGAAGAAACGAAGGCACGAAGATTTTGTTTGGCGAAACCTCGGTATGATGCTTCGTGTCCTTTCAAGAAACGAAGTATTTCTCATGAGATTATTCTCTTCAAACGGTGGTAACCCTTCGTTTCTTCGTATCTTCGTGTTCTGTTTAATCATGCGAAAGTTGAAAACAAAATACTCCAAGAGTAACAAAAAATACTTTCGGAGTATCTAAATTTCTATTCGGAGTATTTGAAATTACTTCCGGAGTATTTGAAGTTACTTCCGGAGAAACAAAAAGCGATTTTTCTTGCTTGTGTCGAAAATAATCCCTAACTTTGCAAACAGAGTTGTAACAGATCAGAGTAATCGACGAAGTCGCTTGCCATAGCAACCGTCCCCTGATCTAACGGTCACTCCGCTTTTTCTCACAGAGAGAGGGGGAACAGTCATTGATCTGTTCCCCCTTGATATGAATAGGAAGCGAAGCCTGTCGGCTAGGAAAGCCTAAAGGTCGTCTTTGGTGATAACGGTAATCTTAGAGTAGATGGTCGGAATGCCGGCGACGGTCTGGCTGCCGGTAATCGGCGTATTGTTTATCAGGCTGTTGACAATCAGCGCGGTGTTGTTGGCCATGTCCTTCAGGTTCTTGTCGATGGTCATGGTCTGCTTGCCGCTCTTGATCAGCGCCTGCGATGCGGGTGAGTTGTCCTGACCGGTGATGATGGGCATGTTGGTAATGCCAGCTTCCTCCAGTGCTGCTACGGCACCCTGTGCGGCATTGTCGGTGGCTGTCAGCCCTGTCATTACTGCTCCACCCATTATGATGGTGGCAAGCATTCCAAAGAATCTGTTTCTCATAAAGTTAATAATAAAAATGTTATAGTGTCTGCAAATATACATAAAAATCTCATTCTATCATCTTTTTGACGAAAAAAAATCGATATGCGCAAATTTTGCGCCTTACTTTTGCCTCCGCAGCAGATTTTTTTCCCGTAAGTTGTTTGGCGTTATGGAAAAATGTTTTTATCTTTGCCTGTACAAAACAACATAGCAGGAACCGCATCACACCGTGCTTGGCACCGTGTGACCTTAAAGAGGCAGGAAAATGAAAGTTATAGTTTCGAACGAGATAGAACAGGTTTGTCCTGAGTTTGTAGGTGCATGCGTAGAGGCGCAGGTAGTCAATTCGCCTTATTGCGAAAAACTGTGGGAAGAGATAAAAGCGATGGGGAAGCAGTTTTGCAAGGAACTGACTACGGAATCGCTCAAGGAAATGACCAGCATTGCGGCTACACGACGCATCTATAAGGCGTGCGGTAAGGATCCGTCGAGGTATCGTCCTGCATCGGAAGCACTGATTCGTCGAATATTGCAAGGGAAAGAGCTGTATCAACGCGACACATTGGTTGATTTGGTGAATCTGGCCTCCATAGCCTTTGGCTACAGCATCGGTGGTTTCGATGCTGACAAGTTCGTGGGCGACACGCTGACCTTAGGGATCGGACGAGAGGGAGAGCCTTACGAGGGGATAGGACGTGGAATGATCAATATTCACGGGCTGCCTGTGTATCGTGATGCTCAAGGGGGAGTGGGTACACCCACCAGCGACCATGAACGAACGAAGATGACGATAGACACCACCCATCTGTTGGTGCTCATCAATGGCTACGACGGAAACGAGCAACGGGTCCGCGAGAATGCGGAATACATCCAGACCCTGCTTCGCAAATACTGCCAGAGCGATGGTGGCACCTATTATATATATAGGTAGAGATTTAGTCTATCTTTGACTCCATGGGGTTGCGCAGTCCTTTAAAGCCTGTAAGGTAAGCCTTGGCAGAGCCAAAGGAGAGGAACATGTCGAGGCGGACGGGCAGGTGGTTCTTGTCGTCAGTAACATAGAAACGAATAAGTTCGTGGTTCTCACCATCCTCACGTTCGATAAAAGAGAAAACCAGACAACGATACTTATCGTTAGAGTTCTTCATCTTAATTGTCGTATATCCTCCAAACTTCAACCAAGAATTAGCTATCTTACTGGCATCAGCTATGGGGAGAGGTATCTTGTCGCCTTCATTCAGCTTAGAGGCATCAAAGTTACGGGCTCGCAGATAGATACTCATCATGTCATAAATACAATCCTTATACTCCATCTCTTTCCATAAATGTTCGCCACTACTGGTAATTGCATGGGTCTTCAGGTGGCAATTTCCTTTAGGATAGCTATACCATAGCTCGTCCACATAGTATCGGCTGCCTTCACGGGCTCCTTTGCGGAAATAGAGAGGAGCCAGATCCATATCCGTATAACAAAGCAAGGTGTCGCGCATCACAAACATATTGTCGAGCTTGTCGTTGCCACGGGTTATCAGACTGCTACGATAGGCCGGCTGACCCTGATAACGCGACTTAACGGTAGACATAGATGCTGTGCCCACCTTGACCCAAACGAACTTCCAGTTGAAGTACAGGTCGTAGCCCAGAAATTCGCCCGACTTGAAAGCAGTATTCTCAATGCCACACTGCGCATAAAGAGGTGAGAGGTAAGAGGTAAGAGGTAAGAAATTTACCAATACTATTATTAATAAGAACTTCTTCATATTTTATCGTATCCTTTATTTCACTGTTTGATTCTTAATATATTCTATTCCTAACTGACGAGCACGCTCAGCATTACGGTTCTGCTTGCGTTTCTTCTCCTTGTCAGGCTGTTGCTTGATAATCTTAGAAGGCTTCTGCTGGTTGCGCTTACGCTCCGTCAGATTCCACTGTAAGGTCATATCAAACTTCTCCTTAGCTTCTATCTCACGAGGATAGTAGTACACATCCTCTGGTTGCAGGTCGGCATCATAGTCGCCCGTATCCCATACTCCATTCTCGTTGCGGTCGACAAAGGCACGCATATAGTAAGTGCCTGGGCTGACATAATAGAACTGGGCAGCACCATCGCTTTCCATCTGAGCCTCCTGCACCACCTTGTCGCTACCATCGAGCAACTGGGCTATGATATGCTTCTCGTCCAATCCGCTCAACTGCATCTGCAGGGTGGCATAAGCATCGAGCGACTTCACCTTAATACCATCCTTATGAGGCTTGGAGGCGAGTCCATAGATATCTATAAAGGCGGCTGAGTCGATTTCCAGACTATACTCCGTATCTGGATGCCAATCGACCACCATTTCATAGCGCCGCAGCATCGAGTCGCAACGATGGAACTCATAGGGTGCACGATACCACATTGAGTCTATTTGGGAATAGAGATGAATGGCTGCTGTATCAAGATGAGCCAAAGGCGTTGGCGATTCGAAGAACACACTGCGGTTGGGGTCCATCGATTGCGACACCTCATACTTTATTTCAAGTGGTTTGGCAGGGAAGATGCTGTCGTAGGGTTCTTCCCTCTTCTTTTTCTTCTCCTGTTCCTTCTGCCATTCCTCTATCTCCTTCTGCTTGGCCTTCAATCGCTTTTCATAAGGTGTCTTGGCTACCAATTCTATCGTATCTATCTGAGTAACCAGTTGACCCAGGGTATCCGTCATCAGATACTCCATCGACAATTCCAGCGTGTCCTTATTGACCAACATCGTGTCGCGCAACCAGTAAGTCAGCGTGTCCTGTTTAGGAGTTGTTTCTAAGATAAAGGCAGAATCGGCATCGAAATTCAATCCACGCAGGATGGGCAGTTGTGGATTACCATAACTGAAATAAACACCGATACGGTCTGGTTCCTTACGCTCCGTCTTCAGCAGATAACGGTCACTCTGTATCTCCTGGAAGGCCAGCATCACAATATCATCGGGATAGAAATGGGTGTAAGGCACTTGCAGGATATTATCAATGTGCAAAGTGTCGCGCCAAATAGTATCTTGACGGGTGTCTGGCTTGGCATAGGGCGAGTAGGTCTGATGCGTGAAAGCTATCATCTCACTCTTCTGGGTAAACATATAGTTACCATCCATATCCTGCAAAGCATAGACACGATACTCACCAGGGGCTACACCACGAATGCAGAAATGGCCGCTACCATCCGTGCGGGCAATGCGGAGCAAGGGTTTGGTGCGGAAAGCCGAGTCGGCCAAATCGGCATAAAGACCCACGCTGATGCCCTTGACAGGCTCGAGATTAGAAGCATCTATCACATAGCCCGACACCTCGAAGGTATCAATCTGTTCGCCCGTCGAGAAGGTATAGGTATAATTACCCAAAGGGTTGTCTTCATTGTTATCTGTAATAGCATCGCTGAAGTCAACGGTATAAGTGGTGTTGGGTATCAGCGTGTCCTGCAACTCTATCACGATCTTCTTTCCCGTTGCCTTGATTTCCGGCATCTCCAGTTGTGGAGGCGAAACAATGACATTCTGCGTGGGGTCAGCCAGCTTGATGAACTCATCGAAATAGATGGTCATCTTCTTCGCAGTCACATTGGTAGCCTGCTCTGCCGGTGTACTATAAAGCACACGAGGCGGATCGTCGTCATACCATCCACCATCGGGCTGTCCCATTCTGGCGCAGGAAGCGACGGCAACGGCTATCAGGAATATATAGAGGAGCTTCTTCATTTATTCAGTGCTATCAATTGGTCAATATGTTCACGGGTGTTACTGAGTCGAGGCACCTTATGCTGTCCACCTAACTTACCACGCTGCTTGAGCCAGTCGTTGAAGAGTCCCTTGCGAGCCTCTATGAGTTCCAGGGGTTGCAACGTGATGTCCTTATATCGCTTGGCCTCATAGTCGCTATTTACCTGCTGCAATCTCTGATCCAGCAAACGGGCAAACTGTGCCAAGTCGTTCGGCGACTTGGAGAACTCAATAACCCATTGGTGGCGACACTTGGCATTGGCATCCATAAAGACTGGAGCAGCTGTGTATTCCAAAACCTCAGCACCCGTCTGTTCACAGGCATAGGCCAATCCCTGCTCGGCATTGTCGACGATTAGTTCTTCGCCAAAAGCATTGATAAAGCTCTTGGTGCGTCCGCTGATGACGAACTTATAAGGATTGGTAGAGGTGAAGCGGATGGTGTCGCCTATCATATAGCGCCACAAGCCACACGAAGTGGAAATCAGCATGGCGTAGTTCTTGTCTTTCTCAACACCCCATAGTGGCACTATCTTGTTCTCTGTGCCTTCTCCGTTGAGCTCTTGGAACTCATAGAACACCCCATAGTCCAACATCAGCAACATGGCCTTGTCAGCAGGGTCGTCCTGTAAGCCGAAGAAACCTTCAGAAGCATTATAGGTCTCCATATAATGCATGTTGGGCGAGGTAATCAGCTGTTCATACTGCTTACGATAGGGCGTAAAGGCCACACCACCATGGAAGAAGACCTCTAAGTTCGGCCAAACCTCCTCCAAGTGTGTCTTGCCTGTGATTTCCATCATGCAGTTCAAGACGGAGAGCATCCACGAAGGTACACCACTGATGTTGGTGACGTTTTTGTTCATCGCCTCGCGGGCTATGCGCTCTCGCTTGATTTCAAAATCGGAAATCAGCGCTGTTTCCTTCTTAGGTACACGCACTAAGTTGGCCAACGGATTGATATTCTCAATCAAGATGGCTGAGAGGTCGCCCACCAAGGAACCTGGCAGGTTATAGTTGGGAGCATGGCTGCCACCCAGAATCAGCGCACGCCCATCGAACAGTCTCGAATTGGGATTGTTGCGAAGATAAAGCGCTACGGAGTCGTAACCACCTGCATAGTGAATCTTCTGCAGTCCTTCATCGCTGACAGGGATGAACTTCGACTTATCATTGGTGGTACCACTCGACTTGGCATACCATTTTACACGACCAGGCCAAAGGATATTGCGCTCACCATGACGCATACGGTCTATCTGACCCTTCAACTCCTCATAGGTATTGACAGGATTGTATTTCACAAAATCGTCATAGCCCTTTGTCGTAGCAAAACCGTGCTCACGACCATATTCTGTATCTTTAGCCGAAGAAATTAAATGCTGGAGCACCTTACGCTGTAGGGCTTCGCCCTGCGTCTGGTGCTTCTCCAGTTCGTGCATTCTCGACACAAAGATATGTCTTACTATACTTGTTAAACTCATCGTTTATGCTTCAATCAGGGGGCAAAGGTAAGCATAAACTTTGTTATAGCCCCTTATTTTACTATTTTTAATAGTAATTCCGCTTGACTTTCATGAGAAAAGCCAAGCGGAATGATTCATTCACCCTGTTCAGCAAAGGCTGCAGCCTCGGCCTCGGCGATGATTTCCTCGCGGGTTTTTGCACGAGGTGTAGCTGTGATATCATCAAGAGAGAAGTCGTCGTCCTGTTCTGTTTTTTCCTCCTTGGTTGGTTGAGGATTTTTCGCAACATACTGAACAGCAGGGACTTCGGGCTCCTGCTCGATGATGAAGTTCTGCTGTTCCTGCTCTGGATCTGGGACACACATCACGGGTTCTTCTTCCATCTTGGTACGATCCGCCTTGGCAGCAAAGACCGCATCGATGAACTGAGGCTCACGACGCAGGCGCTGTAGAGTATCCTTAGAAGCATTCTGCTGACTCTCCTTCTTGGAATAGCCCGTACCCACACAACCTTCCAGTCCTTCGATGAACACCTGGGTGGTAAACACAGGACTCTTATTTTCGTCGCGCTCCTGCTTGATGTCGCGGAACTCCATCTTCACACGATTCTTCTGGCTCCACTCCAACAGCTTCGACTTGAAGTTAACCTCCTTGTAGGCCACCTTATCTATATTAATAAGATGAGCGAGGATGCGCTTTTCCATGAATCGCATACAGGCATCATAGCCTCGATCCAGATAAATGGCGCCTACCAAAGCTTCAAAGGCGTTGCCGTTCATATAGCTGTTGTGTGACGTGTTGTGCCCAGCAAACTTTATCAGGTCGGAAATACCCATCTCCTTGGCCAGCTTACCCAGAGTGTCACGACTGACGAGCTTGGAACGCGTGTTAGTCAGGAAACCCTCCCGCTTGCCCTCAAAATGACGGAACACGATATCACCCACTACAGCATCCAAGATAGCATCGCCCAAGAACTCCAGTCGCTCATTGTTAACAGGACGTCCTTTCTCATTGCGCTTGGAAGCACTCTTATGGAGTAGTGCTTGCTTGTAGAGGTTGATATTGTGGGGATAGAAACCCAAAATATCATAGAGAGCTGAAAAAAGCTCCTTCTCCTTACGGAAAGGGAGCTTTATTCTATCAATGATGTCGTTAACCCACATACTTCTTGAAGACTACGCAGGCATTGTGACCACCAAATCCGAAGGTATTGCTGAGACCAGCACGAACCTCACGCTTCTGAGCCTTGTTGAAGGTGAAGTTGAGGTTGTAGTCAATCTCCTCGTCCTTATCGTCGTCCTCGTGGTTGATGGTGGGAGGAACGATATCATTCTGAACAGCCAGAACGGTTGCCATAGCCTCAACAGCACCAGCAGCACCCAGCAGGTGACCAGTCATTGACTTGGTTGACGAAATGTTCAGCTTGAAGGCTGCATCGCCAAACACATCCTTGATGGCCTTGGCCTCAGAGATGTCACCAACATGAGTGGATGTACCATGAACGTTGATGTAGTCAATCTCGTCAGGCTGCATACCAGCATCCTCCAGTGCATTCTGCATCACCAGCTTAGCACCAAGACCCTCAGGATGAGAAGCTGTGATGTGGTGAGCATCAGCGCTCATACCAGCACCAACCATCTCTGCATAAATCTTGGCACCACGAGCCTTAGCATGCTCGAGCTCCTCGAGAATCAGACAACCAGCACCCTCGCCCATGATGAAACCATCACGGCTAGCACTGAATGGACGACTGGCCTTCTCAGGCTCATCGTTACGAGTTGACAGCGCCTTCATGGCATTGAAACCACCAACACCTGTTTCGCAGATAGCAGCCTCAGCACCACCAGCAACGATGGCGTTGGCCTTACCCAAGCGAATCAGGTTGAAAGCGTCAGCCAGTGCGTTCGAAGAAGAAGCACAAGCAGAAGCGGTGATATAGTTGGGGCCGTGGAAACCATACATGATTGAAATCTGTCCAGCAGCGATGTCTGCAATCATCTTGGGGATGAAGAAGGGGTTGAACTTAGGACCATCTTCACGATGAGCGCCATAATAGCTCACCTCTTCCTCGAAGGTCTTAATACCACCGATACCAACTCCATAAACTACACCAATACGATTCTTGTCCTCTGCTTCCAGATCCATGCCACTATCCTCAACAGCCTGCTTGGCTGCGATAATGGCCAACTGGGTATAGCGGTCCATTTTACGAGCCTCCTTGCGGTCAATGTAATCATTGACATCAAGACCCTTTACCTCACAGGCAAACTGAGTCTTGAACTTAGAAGCATCGAAAAGGGTAATAGGTGCAGCACCGCTTTTACCCGCCAACATGGCTTCCCAAGTATCCTTAGGAGTATTGCCAAGTGGTGTAACGGCACCCATACCTGTTACTACTACTCTTTTTAATTCCATAAAAATCAAATTAGAAATAAAAAATAAAAATTAGAAATTATGATTACTTCAGCAAAATAAATCACCGAATGAGTAATCACAATTTCTAATTCCTAATTCCTAATTACTCATTAGTTATTTTGCGTTCTCCTCGATGTAAGCGATTGCGTCACCAACAGTACCGATCTTCTCAGCCTTATCGTCGGGGATAGAAATACCGAACTCCTTCTCGAACTCCATGATGAGCTCTACGGTATCCAGTGAATCAGCACCAAGATCGTTAGTGAAACTTGCTTCGGGCTTAACCTCTGCCTCATCAACACCAAGTTTGTCTACAATAATTGCCTTTACTTTGCTTTCAATTTCTGACATAATTTTCTTCTTTAAAATGTTAATAAATGATTTCTTATTCTGAAAACTTCACTAAAATGTGTCGCTTAGCGGGTGCAAAGTAACACATTTTTATTGAGTTATGCAAATTTTAAACGTAAAAAAGCACTCTTTTGTGCACAAACGACTATTAACTGTGCAACTTTTCGCGCCTTAAAGGGTAGTTATTGCGCAAACTTTCAAATTTTGAGGCGTCATTTTTTAATTGTCGACTGTCTTCCATCGGATTGTAATAATCCAAAGGACTACCCGTATCTTGAAAATCTATCGGGAGCTCAGGAGGCACAATTTTTCCAGGATGAGGTAAGCGGAAATGACGACAAAGTGCATCAATAACCATATTGTCTGCATTCACCTTTCCATCCGCAGAATAACCAGCAATGTGGGGCGTACCGATAAAGACGCGCTGAAGTAACGTTTCATTTAACTTGGGTTCATTTTCCCAAACATCAATAACGGCATCCTTCACCCTACCCTCTTGCAAGGCAGAAAGCAGCGCAATATTATCGACCACCTCGCCTCTACTTGTATTTATTATATAAGGTACGCGAGGCAACCGATGGAAGAAATCTTCATCAGCCATATGGAAGGTTGCATATGGCCCCTCATGGGTCAATGGAACATGGAAAGTAATCACGTCACATTCGCGCTCGATGATGTCCAGAGGGACATAAGTGATGGATGATACGTAATGGGGATTGGCTTTTTCCAATGGTGGGTCACACACCAAGACATGCATGCCCAAACGTTCTGCCACAGCCTTTACCTTTGAGCCAACATGTCCGCAACCCACAATTCCGATAGTTGATTCCTGTAAGTGAAGACCTAAATACTGCTGTAACTGCAACAAGGAACACTCTACATACTGTGCCACAGAACCAGAATTACAACCAGGACAGTTGGTCCATGCAATTCCTGCTTGTTTCAGATAATCGGTATCAATATGGTCAAAACCTATCGTAGCAGTAGCAACAAACTGAACCTTACTGCCAGAAAGCAATTGTTCATTACAATGGGTACGGGTTCTTACTATCAGCGCATCAGCATCCTTCACGTCGCTTGCTGTAATTTCAGCACCTCGCAAATACATCACATCACTGGTCAACAGGGCCAGTTTTTCGCGAATATAAGGTATCTTATCGTCAACTACTATCTTCATATCTGGGTACAAAGTTACAAAATATATTTAAATTATAGCCTTTCATTCATCAGTTATCATAACTTTTTTGTATCTTTGCAAAATAAACTAATACGTAAACGATATGTCATTTACAGAAAAAGCAAATAAGGTATTCATTCAGGCCATTCGCGACTACCACCTGAAAGATGATGTGGATACCCCTCTTAACAATCCTTATGAGCGTGAAACGATTGAGTTCAGCCTCTATACCAAATGTTGGATTGATACCGTTCAGTGGCACTTGGAGGATATCATTCGCGACCCACATATTGAGCCCACAAAAGCATTAGCATTAAAACGTCGCATAGATAGTTCCAATCAGGATCGTACAGACTTGGTAGAAGAGATTGACAGCTATTTCCGTACCCTGTATGCAGAAGTACATGTTTTGCCTGAAGCCACTCTGAACACAGAAAGTCCTGCATGGGCCATTGACCGATTGAGCATTCTGGCGCTGAAGATATGGCACATGAAGGAACAGACAGAGCGCAAAGATGCTGATGCAGAACATATTGCGAAATGCAAAGCTAAACTGGATGTGCTGTTGGAACAACAAGTAGACCTGTCAAAGGCTATCGACCAATTGCTGGATGACATCAAGGCTGGTCGTAAGTATATGAAGGTGTACAGACAGATGAAGATGTACAACGATCCCAGCACAAATCCTATTTTCTACAAGAAATCATAGGTTATCCTGTGACACTGTTTTAAAAGATGAAGAAGGAGCACATACTCGTTATTCGCTTTTCAGCTATGGGCGACGTAGCGATGGTAGTGCCTGTGGTTTACTCACTGGCACAGCAATATCCTCATGTTCGCATTACTGTATTGAGTCGTACCTTTGCACGTCCGTTGTTTGAAGACTTGGCGCCCAATGTCAATTTCATGGCAGCAGACTTGAAGCACGAATATCATGGCATCAAGGGACTCAATGCCCTTTATCGTCGACTGGCAGCTAAACAGTTTACTGCTGTTGCCGACCTGCATAATGTGCTGCGATCAGAATACCTGCGACTTCGCTTTAACATTGGGCATTACAGAGTTGAACACATCAATAAGCACAGGAAAGGGCGTCGACGCATCACTTCAAAACGCTCGAAGCACCTTGAGCAGCAGCCCACTTCTTTCGAGAACTATGTAGAAGTATTCAAAAAGCTGGGCTATCCTGTCAACATTCAATTCAAGAGCATCTTCCCTGAGGGCGAAAGAGGTAATCTGAATATGTTGGCAAAAGGCTTGAACGTAAAGAACTCCTTTGAGCAGTGGATAGGTATCGCCCCGTTTGCAGCCCATCAAGGAAAGGTCTACCCTCCTCAACTGATGCATCAGGTCATAGAACAATTGTTGCAGAAATATCCTAAGGCTCGCATTTTCCTCTTCGGACGTGGTCAGCAGGAAGAACAATACTTTACAGAATGGACCAAAGAGCATAAGGCTTGTGTCTATGTCTGCAAGAATGTTGAGTCGCTGCATCAAGAACTTATCCTGATGAGTCATCTGGACGTCATGATTTCCATGGATTCTTCGAACATGCACCTGGCTTCACTTACGGGTACTCCTGTTGTCAGTGTTTGGGGAGCCACTCATCCCTATGCTGGTTTCCTGGGATGGGGACAGGATAAGGCAAATATCGTACAAGTTGACCTCGACTGTCGCCCTTGCAGCATCTATGGACAAAAGCCCTGCAGACGAGGCGATTATGCATGTATGAACAATATTTCACCAAAGACCATCGTTGAAAAGGTGGAACACATTCTTTCTATTAAATAACTAACAACTAATTTAAACAACAATGAAAAAGTACATTTGCGACACCTGTGGTTATGTTTATGACCCAGAAGCAGGCGATCCTGATAACGGTATCGCTCCAGGCACAGCCTTTGAAGACATTCCTGAGGATTGGGTATGCCCCCTCTGTGGCGTAGGAAAAGATGAATTCTCACCAGAGGAGTAATCCTATTGAAATCAACAAATTAAGGTCGGAACGTATGTTTCCGGCCTTCTTTTATGTAATTATTCTTAATTCTTAATTTCTTTGTACCTTTCTCCTTTGGAGAACTTAGGCTGCATCTCGGAAAAACTCAAAAACGTTTGGTTTTTCGCTCGATTTGCACTAACTTTGCACCCAGAATATAAACGTTTATAAGAAAAGATGTCATTAAAATGTGGTATTGTGGGACTGCCCAATGTGGGTAAGTCTACTTTGTTTAATTGCTTGTCGAGCGCAAAGGCCCAGGCAGCAAACTTCCCTTTTTGTACGATTGAGCCCAATGTGGGTGTGATTACCGTTCCTGATGAGCGACTTACCAAACTGGCTGAGTTGGTACATCCTGGACGCATTGTTCCTGCCACTTGCGAAATCGTTGATATTGCTGGTTTGGTAAAAGGTGCCTCAAAGGGTGAAGGCTTAGGTAATAAATTCTTGGGTAATATTCGTGAAACGGATGCCATCATCCATGTATTGCGTTGTTTTGAGGATGAGAATATCACCCATGTGGATGGAACCATCGACCCTATTCGCGACAAGGAAATCATTGATACAGAGCTTCAGCTGAAAGACCTCGAAACCATTGAGAGTCGTTTGGCTAAGACGGAGAAGGCTGCTGCTGCTGGCAACAAAGATGCAAAGGTAGAAGTTGCTGTGCTAAAGGCTTATAAAGAGGTCCTGGAGCAAGGAAAGAATGCTCGTATCGTGGAATTCGAGAGCAAAGATGAGCAGGACTGTGCTCGTAACCTGTTCCTGTTGACTGCAAAGCCTGTTTTGTATGTTTGCAATGTGGGTGAGGCTGATGCCAAGAGTGGCAACGACTTCACGAAGAAAGTTGAAGCACTGGCTAAGGAGGAAGGTGCTGAAGCCATGATTATAGCAGCCAAGACAGAAGAAGATATCGCTGAACTGGAATCCTACGAAGACAAGCAGATGTTCTTGGAGGAACTGGGCTTGGAAGAGAGTGGTGTCAATCGTCTGATTAAAAAGGCCTATGCCTTACTGAACCTGGAAACGTTCATTACAGCTGGCGAGATGGAGGTTAAGGCCTGGACATACAAGAAGGGTTGGAAGGCTCCCCAGTGTGCTGGTGTTATTCATACCGACTTCGAAAAGGGCTTCATTCGTGCTGAGGTCATCAAGTACGACGACTATATCCAGTATGGCAGTGAGGCTGCTGTTCGCGAGGCAGGTAAGATGGGCATTGAAGGTAAGGAATATGTGGTGCAGGATGGTGATATCATGCACTTTAGATTCAATGTATAATGGAGTTGCTTGGTTATATCATTTGGAATCCCAATGAGGGTTTTGGACCCTTTCGCTGGTATGGACTATGCTGGCTGATAGGCTTTGCTGTGGCATTTTTAATTGTCAAGCGCCTGTATAAGGAACAGAAAATCAAGGACGAGCTCTTCGATCCTCTCTTTTTCTACTGTTTCATAGGTATTCTGGTGGGTGCTCGTCTAGGGCATTGTATCTTCTACCAGCCAGATTATTTCCTGACTTCTTTCAAAGGATTCATCGAAATGTTCCTGCCCATCCGTTTCTTGGCTGAAGGAGGATGGAAGTATATTGGTTATCAAGGTTTGGCATCTCATGGAGGTACACTGGGTCTGATTATTGCCTTGTGGCTCTATGTCAAGAAGACAAAGCTTAGCATTTGGCGTGTATTAGACAACATTGCCATTGCCACTGGTTCTATGGCTTGCTTCATTCGTTTGGGCAATCTCATGAATTCTGAGATTATTGGAAAGACAACGGATGTGCCCTGGGCCTTTATTTTCGAACGGGTGGATATGATGCCTCGCCATCCTGGTCAGCTTTACGAGGCTATCGCCTATGCTATCCTGTTTGGATTGATGTGGTGGATGCACAAAAGAATGCCTGAGAAGATTGGTACTGGCTGGTACTTTGGTTTCTGCCTGACCTATATCTTCACCTTCCGTTTCTTCATTGAATATACCAAGGAGATACAAGAAGCTTTCGAGGCTTCACTTCCCCTTGATATGGGACAGATACTCTCCATTCCCTTTATCGTTGTTGGGCTTATCTGCATGTTCAGGAAACAAAAGACCTGACATGCAGTTTAACTCTACTATCAATAACTATGAACTATAAATACTTGTTGACTCTCTTACTGCTCTTGCTACCCTTCGGAACTTTTGCACAAGAACCGAAGGATACCGCTTTTGCTAATCTCTATCATCGTTACCTTGAGCTTTATACTGATTCTGATGAAGCAGCGTTCTATCAGGCCACAGAGCAGATGAAAGCCCATTATCTGAAAAAACAGAATATGGACTCTTACTATAAGGTCTTTCTGAACGAGATTCTGTATGACACTGAACAAGGTAAGACCTATAGAGCCATCAAGAAGTGTAGTGACATGCTGCAAGAGATGAAGGAAAAGAATGAGAATCACTATGACATTGTCTATTCAGCATTGGGTAATATCTACGACGTACGTGGAAACTACCGCTTGGCCAAGAAATACTATCACGATGCCCTGAAAGCTTGTAATCCCTCTGATACTGGATCACTGATCAGCATCTATTCACGTATTGCCTCATTGCAAGCTCATCGTGAACCTCAAAAGGCTTGGGAGGTTAATGAGTATTTTGGCAAAATGGCTACCAAGTGGCCTAATTATTATAAGGTATATGTAGTGTTGAAGGGAGAAATATCATTCTACCTCAAAGACAAGAAGCACTTTGAAGAGGCATACCAGCAATATCTGAAATGTCGCGAAGAGCATCCCATGCTTGATGCCTATGGCAGAGACTTGATGAACATGCTGCATGCCACCTTTACAGGCGATTACCAAACAGCCTTAGAGATTCTCAATCACGACTCGCCAGACTTCGACCCATTGGATCGCTGTGATATGCGTATCCAGATTTATGAAATGATGGGTGAAAAGGAGAAAGCATTAAGGGAAGTGGACTATCGTCGCGACCTACGTGACTCGTTGAATAGCGATATGCTTTTCAATAACATCAACGAGATTAATGGCGAGATGGGACTGCAAAGGATGAAAGAAGAAGCCTTAGAAAAAGAGGAGAAAGCTACTAAGCGCCAGAATCTGCTTCTTAGCATAGCCCTCATCATGGTAGTTGCTGCCTTAGGTCTGGTTATATCGCGTAACCTGATGCGTCGACGCTACCAGAAAAAATTGATGAAACAAAACAAGGAGTTAGAGGTTGCCCTCTCACGTGCTGAGGAATCTGATCGTATGAAAGATTCCTTCATCAAACACGTCAGTCATGAGATTCGCACTCCTTTGAATATCATTACAGGCTATGCACAGATTATCAATAATCCAGACTACGACCTGACAGAAGAAGAGCGTAGCAGAATGCTCAGCGATATCAGCAAGAACACTCAGATGATTAGCTATATCGTTAACGAACTGTTAGAAGTTGCAGAAGATGAGAGCAAGCAACACTATTCAAAGGATGACATTATTGCTGTCAACGAATTCTGTCGTCGCCTGATAGGTCAGGCAGAAATGAAAAACAAAGGACGTCTTAGTCTGGAATTCATCTCAGAACTGGACGACGATTATACTGTTCACAGCAATCGCAGAGCCATAGAGAAAGTGTTAGAGCAACTGCTTGACAACGCCATGAAGTTCACAGATACTGGCTATGTAGAACTAAAAGTTCACGATAGTCCTGATCATGGTGTTGTGCGTTTCATCGTGCAAGATTCAGGCATTGGCATTTCTGAGGAGAACCAACATCGCATATTTGATCGTTTCTTCAAGGAAGACGTTTTCAAGCAAGGCTTCGGATTGGGTCTGACTATGAGTCTGAAGATGGCTATTCTGTTGGGAGGAAGCTTATCTTTAGACAGGGAATACAAGGCTGGTGCACGCTTTATCCTGACGATTCCTGTAAAGTCTTAGTTTGGCTTACTTCCCACTCACTATCTTTTTGATGTCATTAAGCTTGTTCAGCGCCTCCAAAGGTGTCAGATTGTTGACGTCAAGACCCAGTATCTCATCGCGAACCTGACAAAGCACAGGGTCATCCAATTGGAAGAAGGAGAGTTGCAAACCCTCACGACTCTGAGCTATCTCTGTTGTGGGCTTTCCTACTGAGCCTACAGAGGCATTATCAGCTTCCAATTGTTTCAGGATGACATTGGCACGCTTCACAATGCTCTTTGGCATACCAGATATCTCTGCCACATGGATACCAAACGAGTGCTCACTTCCACCTTTCTCCAGCTTACGCAGGAAGATAACCTTTCCTTCCACCTCTTTTACAGAGACATTATAGTTCTTGATGCGCTTGAAGTTCTTCTCCATCTCGTTCAGCTCGTGGTAGTGAGTGGCAAAGAGCGTACGAGCCTGAGCCTTAGGATGTTCGTGCAGATATTCCACGATTGCCCAAGCTATAGAGATACCATCATAAGTACTCGTTCCTCGACCTAACTCATCGAAAAGAACCAGCGAGCGAGGCGTCACATTATTTAATATGTTAGAAGCCTCTGTCATTTCCACCATAAAGGTTGATTCGCCTAAGGAAATATTATCTGAGGCCCCTACCCTTGTGAATATCTTATCCACCAAGCCTATTTTCGCGCTCTCTGCAGGCACAAACGAACCTATCTGAGCCAACAGCACTATCAAGGCTGTTTGGCGCAAGAGAGCCGATTTACCAGCCATATTCGGACCTGTAATGATGATGATTTGCTGATGCTCTGAGTCAAGCAGGATATCATTAGGAACATAATGTTCGCCCAAGGGCAACTGCGTTTCAATAACTGGGTGGCGACCTTGTTTGATGTCAATGACATTAGAAGCGTCGATAACTGGGCGAACGTAGTGATTCTCCTCTGCTGTCTTAGCTGCACTCAGCAAGCAATCCAAATGAGCAACAACGTTGGCATTGATCTGTATCTGAGGGATAAACTCTTGCAGACCCAGCACCAAATCATTGAAAAGTTGGGCTTCGAGTGAGAGTATCTTATCCTCAGCACCCAGAATCTTCTCTTCGTATTCCTTCAGCTCTTGGGTAATGTATCGCTCTGCCTGAGCCAACGTCTGCTTGCGAACCCACTCCTGAGGCACTTTATCTTTATAGGTATTGCGAACTTCCAGATAATAGCCAAATACATTGTTATAACCTATTTTCAGACTCTGAATACCTGTTTGCTGGGCTTCGCGCTCTTGTATCTGCAACAGATAATCCTTGCCACTATAGGCTATATGGCGCAATTCGTCCAGTTCGTCATTCACTCCCCTGCGAATCACCCCTCCTTTCGCAACCAATTGGGGTGGGTCGTTCTCTATCTCTCGTTCTATCCGTTCACGAATAGACTCGCAAAGGTTGAGTTGCTCCCCTACCCTTTTCAGCGATTCGTTTTGAGAATACAGACAAGCTGTCTTGATGGGTTGGATAGCCTGCAAGGCCATCTTCAGTTGTACTACCTCACGAGGTGACACCCTGCCCACAGCTACTTTCGAAATGATGCGCTCCAAGTCACCAATACGATGCAGCTGTTCGTCAACACACTGACGAAACTCTGGTTCGCGATAGTAATACTCTACGATGTCCAGACGCTCATTGATAGGCTTCTCGTCCTTCAAGGGGAACACCAACCAACGTCTGAGCATTCGACCTCCCATAGGTGTCACTGTGCGATCTATCACATTCAGCAAAGACTTGCCATCATCCTGCATAGGATACAGCAACTCCAGCGAGCGCACTGTAAACTTATCCAGACGTACGTACTTATCTTCCTCAATGCGAGAGATACTGGTGATATGAGCTATCTGTGTATGCAACGTCTGCTCCAGATATTGCAGAATGGCACCAGCAGCTATCACACCATTCTTCATGTGGTCGACGCCAAAACCTTTCAGCGACTTCACATTGAAGTGCTTATACAGCTTCTGATGGGCTGTCTGCTCTGTAAACACCCAGTCGTCGAGTTCAAAGGTACACAGGCGATTGCCAAAGTAACGCTCAAAGTCGTGCTTTCTGCCCCTGTCGTAGAGCACCTCCTTGGGTTGGAAGTTGCCTATCAATTTCTCCACATAATCGTAAGTGCCCTCGCCTACCAGGAATTCTCCTGTAGAGATATCCAGGAAACTAACGCCACAGGCTGCTTTGCCAAAGTGGACAGAAGCCAGGAAGTTGTTCTCCTTATAGTTCAGCACTGTATCGCTCATGGCAACACCAGGCGTTACCAGTTCTGTGATACCACGCTTCACCAACTTCTTCGTCAACTTGGGGTCTTCCAACTGGTCGCAGATAGCCACTCGTTTACCTGCCCTGATCAGTTTTGGCAGATAAGTATCCAAAGCATGATGGGGAAAGCCAGCCATCTCGTCGCCCTTCGCCCCTGCCCCATTGTTACGATGGGTCAGCGTGATGCCCAAGATACGTGAAGCAATGATGGCGTCTTCGCAATACGTCTCGTAGAAGTCACCACAACGAAACAGCAACAAGGCCTCAGGGTATTTCGCCTTGAAGTCGAAAAACTGTTTCATCATTGGGGTCAGCTCCTTACCTTCTTTCTTTGCCATCTGCTTTCTTTAAAACTGATTGCAAAGATACAAAATAATTATGAATTATGAATGAGGTATGAGGAATTTTTTCTTAACTTTGCAGTCATTATGCAACAAAAAGACAATAGCCATAAGTCGTGGGCCCAAGGAAAGAAGCCCTCTATGAAGCGACGTTGTGCGGATAACAACTACACAGAACGAGGCCTCTATCTCATCACAATAGCCACAGAAGGGCGCCAATCCCTGTTAGGCACCTTGGTAGGAAAAGCAGAGGCGACAGAAGGTCCTGACAAACCCCATGTAGTGCTATCACCCTTGGGGGAAAAGGTGAAGGTAGAATGGTTTGGTATCTCGCGTTATTATCATCAAATAGAGGTAATACGTCTTTGTGTGATGCCTGACCATATTCATGGCATCTTGTTCGTACATGAAAAGATAGAACGCCATTTAGGGCATGTTATCAATGGTTTCAAAACAGGAACAAGGAAAGCTGCCAAAGAATTGGGGCTTTTATCCCAAGGTTATCAGGCTGAGGCCAAACCTCAGCAAACGGAACCTATCACCCTTTCTTGTCCCTCTTCTAAAGTCCAGTACGCTGAGGTTGAGCCTCAGCCCAAACACTCACCTATAGGCACCCTCTGGGAACCAGGCTACAACGACCGCCTCCTTCTTCATAAGAACCAATTGGCCCATATGCTGGCTTATCTCGACGACAACCCTCGTCGCCTTTTGCTGAAGCGCCAGCATCCTGAGTTCTTCTCGCCCTTAGGCACTATAACCCTTGCAGGCACCAACTTTCAGGCTATGGGCAACCTCGCCCTTCTTTCATGTAAGAAGAAGCTGGCATTACAATGTTCGCGCCACCTCTACCAACAAGAGATTGACCATCTTCAGCTCACCTTCCTTGCTGAAGGCAAGCAAGGCACAACCATTATTTCACCCTGCATCAGCAGAGGCGAACAACAGATAGCCACTGCCTGCATTGAAGCCCATATTCCCTTCATCGTGCTTTTAGTGGGAGGCTTTCCTCCTTATTACAAGCCCACACCTCTTTATCTGCAAGCTTGCGCTGAAGGGCGCCTTCTGTTACTCTCCCCTTTCCAATGGCAAAACGAAAAGATTACCAATATGCGTCAGCGTTGCCTTTATCTGAATGAGCTTGCTAAACGCATTTGCGAAGAGGCAAATAAGAAGGGGTAGCACATTTCAGAACTACCCCTTTATCTTATTTGTATTATGAATGATGATGTTTACTTTTGAATCATCTTCTTGCCATTCATGATGACAACGCCCTTGTAGTTCTTGTCAACCTTCTGACCTGCGAGATTGTAGCGCACACCGTTCTCAGCGTTAGCAGCCTTGACAGCGTTGATGTCGGTAGAGTTACTCTCTACAAAAAGAAGAGGAAGGATTGCATCAGTCTGTGCACTAGCAAAACATCCGAAATAAGAACTTGCTGGTACATACTGAACATACTTATTCATTGTTTTATTCGTAATCTTGAAAGCACCGTTCTCAGCTACAACATCAAAATATTTTGCAGCATCAGCAGCAGGAGTAGCACTTACATTGAAATTATTATACGTGCCTGTCTGATAGAGATATTTTCCATCTGCCTGCTGAATAGTCCATCCATCTGCTGTAGATGTGAAAGTAAATGCATTATCTGAATTAAAAGATATCACTCCCTCATCATAAGTAGCACTTGCAACTAGCAGATTTCCATAAGAACTAGTGATCTTCTTCGCAACTTTATATTCACTATTGACATTAACAACAATTAGATAATTCTTACCGCTCTCAATTGTTGAAGCAATTGTGTATTGTTTCTTGACAATAGCTGGATTTACTGTCAATGTGTACGTAACTTTGGCTGCTTCATAAGTATCATCACCTGCAAATTCTGCAGAAATGACCGTACTTCCTGCAGATATCAACGAGATAGTACCCTCTGAATTAATTGTTGCAACTGTTTTATCAGAACTATCGTAAGTTACTGTAAGATTATTGGCATTAGACAAGGTTGGGAAAACATTGTCATCGGCATTAATCGTTACGGTTCTTGCTGAAGTACCCCAAGAGAGTCCTGCTGGTTTCTTTCCTGCACCTTGATAAAGCTTAATATTGTCCAAACGGGCATTGCTAGTCAATGTGTTCTTAAACACAATAGTTAAACTACCACTTGCACCAGTGATAGGATAAACATAATCATTTCCACTACCTGTGTTAGAACCTAATGTTCCACCTGTAACTTCAATGGTAATGTTTTTGTTACACTTAAAGGATAAAAACATATCCCCACTCTTATCACCAAGATTGATGGTAGCAGTAAAAGAACCTCCACTTTTTCCAACCAGTAATTCTGGAGATGTTCCACCAGCTAGATTAGCATCGTAAATCTTGGTACCAGAACCTACACAAACATAGTTGTAAGTACCACCTGCAGGAACAGCGTCAGCAGCATAGCTTGAGAAGTCCTCCTGCCAAATAATATCCTCAGCAAATGAAGGAGCGAATACCATAGCCAACAAGGCTACGAATGAATAGCGTAAAATTTTGTTCATAAGCGTTTTATTTTAAGTTAATAATATGTTTCGAATCGCAAAGATACAAACATTTTTCGAAAAGCAAAAGGATTTCGAGAGTTTTTTACTTTTGAATCATCTTTTTGCCATTTATGATTACGATACCTTTGTAGCTCTTATCCACTACTTGGCCTGAGAGGTTGTACATTACACCTTCTTTATAGGTAGGCTCAGTCTTGATAGTCATAATGGCTGTAGGAATTTTGTAGTCGTCGTAACTAAAAGCAACGTTCACCAAATCTCCCCAAATATATTCCTCCAAGCCTGGATAATCGATAAAGGGATTTCGATTGCTTTGAATTTTATAGACTTCTTTATTACGATTAGTTTCCTTTTCACTTACCTCATCATTCTTCGCCCATTTCATTAGCATATTCAATTGCCAATCTTTAAAAGCATGACCAGTCGTTCCATCAAGAGTATGTTCCTGAGCGCTTGTCCATGTGGGTAATTCACTTTCATAACATGTTACCATATAAAAATAGGAACGTGCAAAGTCACCTTTGTAGATATCGTTGGGTTCAAAGACTGTACCTTCATAGTCAGAATAGGTATTTAAACCCAATTTTGAAAAATCATTATTTGACTTATATCCCTTTAAATTCTTTCCGTTTAGAGTATAATCTTCACCAGTTGTTTCTCCATAAGGAAAACTAGAACGTTTATTGTTTACTAATTTATCTGTAGGGTATACATGGAAAAGGTCTGTATTCATTGGAGCTTTAGCACCACCAAACCACTCTCGTGGAAAAGAATGCTCACGGTTATAAAATTGACCTTCGGAAGTACCACCACTGCCTTTATCTTGGTCATCTCCAAAAGTAAAGTTTGTAGTATTTGAGTACATATCCCAAACCTTTGTATTATCATCAGGTTTGGCATCTGTTTTCGGATATGCATTCCATAAACCAGGAGTGTAGCTAACCACATTATCTTCAAGACCAGCTCTGATAATTCCACACAACGCTGTTTTCAGCTCATAGCCTTTCTTGCCATCAGCAGCGGCATAATAAGTGCCAGAATCGTTGGGGCCTTGGGCATAGAGGCTAGAGGCTGTGAGGGTTAATAATGTGAATGTTAGAAATGATGTGTATACGTGTTTCATAAGCAAACATGTTTTAAGTTAGTTATTTGCTTGCAAAGATAAGAAAAATATCTAATATGTTGTATCATGGGCTATCTAAAATTTTAAAGATTTTGTAATGGTTGGGGTGTTTTGTCAAGAAATGTGGTTTGATTTTAACACTTCAGAAATTGGCATTCTAGGATTTAGAATGGCAAACACTAATCCGTTTTTGAGTTTTCGCAAAGAGAATTTTGCGGCCCTACGGAGAAAAATTTGTTCCCTCCCTAGGGAAAAATTTTTTCCTAGGCAGGAAAAAATATCTTTATCGCAGTAAAAACATAGGTTTTCGGCATGAAAAACATAGGTTTTGAAGGGTTAAAAAGGGGCTTTGGAGAAGGCGCAAAAACAGAAAGTACTCATAATCAGGAAGTTACAAAACGCTCCATTTTGGCGAATTTCGCACCAAAGTTGGAGTTGGTGACTTTCGGGCGAAATATGAGCGCCAATTTGTTCACTTATTTCATAATTATCCTTATAAAGGGGTGCTCTACTTTCTTCATGTTTTTCCATCTTATATTTTGAGGTTAGCAGGATTTTCTGTACCTTTGCAAAGAATTTGCAATAATGGACAGAAACAACAAAAATCAAAAACGATATGGAATACAACTTTAGAGACATTGAACAGAAATGGCAGAAGCGATGGGTGGAAATGCACACCTATCGTGTGAAGGAGGACGAGACGAAGAAGAAATTCTACGTACTGAACATGTTCCCCTACCCCAGCGGTGCTGGTCTGCACGTAGGTCATCCATTGGGCTATATCGCCTCAGATATCTATGCCCGCTACAAGCGTCAGCAGGGTTATAATGTGCTGAACCCCATGGGTTACGATGCTTACGGACTGCCTGCTGAGCAGTATGCTATCCAGACGGGTCAGCATCCTGAGAAGACCACCTTTGAAAATATCAACCGCTATCGTTCGCAGTTGGACAAGATTGGCTTCTCGTTCGATTGGGAACGCGAAGTTCGCACCTGCGACCCCATTTACTATAAGTGGACGCAGTGGGCTTTCCAGCGCATGTTTAAGTCGTATTTTAGCCTCTCATCCAAGAAGGCTCAGCCCACCATCAAGTTGATTGAGCACTTCGAACTGATGGGTACTGAGAACTGCAACGCCCTGGGTACTGAGGAGTTGCATTTTACTGCCTCTGATTGGGCCAGCTTCTCAGAGAAGAAGAAGCAGGAGGTGCTGATGAACTATCGTATTGCTTATCTGGCAGATACAATGGTGAACTGGTGTCCAAAACTGGGTACTGTGCTGGCCAACGATGAAGTCGTGGATGGCGTCTCTGTTCGTGGAGGTTATCCTGTGGTACAGAAGAAGATGCGCCAATGGTGTCTGCGCGTATCGGCTTATGCTCAGCGCTTGCTGGATGGTTTAGAGGAAATTGATTGGACTGACTCGCTGAAGGAAACCCAGCGCAACTGGATTGGACGCTCTGAGGGTACTGAGGTTGAATTCAAGGTGGCTGACTCTGACAAGCACTTCACCATCTTCACCACTCGTGCTGATACGATGTTTGGCGTTACCTTCATGGTTTTGGCTCCTGAATCAGACCTCGTAGCTGAACTCACCACGCCTGAGCAGAAGGCAGAAGTAGAAAAGTATCTGGACTACGTGAAGAAGCGCACAGAGCGTGACCGTCAGATGGACCACAAGGTAACTGGTGTATTCTCAGGTAGTTACGCTATCAATCCGTTTACTGATGAGAAGATACCCATCTGGATTGCAGAATACGTGTTGGCTGGTTATGGTACGGGTGCCATTATGGCTGTGCCTGCTCACGATTCTCGTGACTACGCCTTTGCCAAGCACTTCAACCTGCCCATCATTCCTCTGATTGAGGGTGCTGACGTTTCTGAGGAGAGCTACGACGCCAAAGAGGGTATTGTCTGCAACTCAGCTAGCGCTAAGTTCAGCCTCAACGGACTTACCGTTAAAGAGGCCATTGCTGCTACTAAGAAATATGTAACGGAACAAGGATTGGGTAGGGTAAAGGTGAACTATCGCCTTCGCGACGCCATCTTCTCTCGTCAGCGCTACTGGGGCGAGCCGTTCCCTGTTTACTACAAGGACGATATGCCTTATATGATTCCAAAGGAGTGCTTGCCTCTGGAATTGCCTGAAATCGATGAGTACAAGCCCACTGAAACGGGTGAACCCCCATTGGGTCGTGCGAAGATTTGGGCTTGGGACACCAAGACAGACAAGGTGGTTGATAAGTCGCTTATCGACAATAAATCTGTCTTCCCCTTGGAACTGAACACAATGCCTGGCTTTGCTGGTTCAAGTGCTTACTATCTGCGCTATATGGACCCCAAGAACGAGAAGGCCCTTGTCAGTCGTGATGCTGACGAATACTGGCGCAATGTCGACCTCTATGTTGGTGGTACTGAGCATGCTACTGGTCACTTGATTTATTCGCGTTTCTGGAACAAGTTCCTGTATGATTCTGGTTATTCTTGCGAGGACGAGCCCTTCAAGAAGCTCGTCAATCAGGGTATGATTCAGGGTCGCTCCAACTTCGTCTATCGTATTGAGGACGAGGGTGCAGACAAGGGTAAGTTTGTCAGTTTCGGACTGAAGGATAAGTACACCACCACGCCTATCCACGTGGATGTAAACATCGTCAGTGCTGATGTTCTGGACATTGAAGCCTTCAAGGCTTGGCGCCCAGAATACGAGAATGCTGAGTTCATCCTGGAAAATGGCAAATATGTCTGTGGTTGGGCTATCGAGAAGATGTCGAAATCGATGTTCAACGTGGTTAATCCAGACATGATTGTCGAGAAGTATGGTGCTGATACCCTGCGTCTCTATGAGATGTTCCTGGGTCCTGTAGAGCAGTCGAAGCCTTGGGATACCAATGGTATTGATGGTTGTCACCGCTTCCTGAAGAAGTTCTGGGCATTGTTCTATGGCAACACTCGCGAGAATCCAGAAGGCAAGTTGCTTATCGACTACAACCAGCCTACCAAGGAGTCGCTGAAGAGCGTCCATAAGCTCATCAAGAAGGTAACACAGGACATTGAGGTGTTCTCATATAATACCTCTATATCTGCCTTTATGATTTGCGTCAACGAGTTGGCTCAGCAGAAGTGTAAGAATCGCGATGTTCTTCGCATTCTGGTTACGCTTATTGCTCCATTTGCTCCTCATATCGCTGAAGAGTTGTGGGAAGCTCTGAGCGAGCCGGGTAGTGTTTGCGACGCTAAATGGCCCACATGGAACGAGGAATACTTGGTTGAGAACAGCGTGAAGCTGGGTGTTGCCTTCAATGGTAAGACACGCTTCGATATGGAGTTCCCTGCTGATGCTGACAATGACACCATCCAGAAGGCTGTTCTTGCTGACGAGCGTGCTCCTAAGTACATTGATGGCAAGCCTATCGTGAAGGTCATCATCGTGCCAAAGCGTATGGTGAACATCGTACTGGGTAAATAAATGATAAACTAGCCTATTGTTAATCGCTATGACAATACAGCACAAAATGATATGGAACGAAGCCAAAGACTATTTCTTTATAGCCTTTGGCCTCTTCCTATACACCATCGCCTTCACCGTTTTCCTGATGCCTTATCAGATAGTGGCTGGTGGTGTAACGGGTCTTTCAGCTATCATCTACTACGCCACAGGATTCCACTTGGAGAATACCTACATCATCATCAATGGCATCTTGTTGATTGTAGCCCTTAAGATATTAGGTGTGAAGTTCCTGATGAAGACTATCTTTGCCATATTTTCGCTCTACTTCATGCTGAAGTTTGCTCAAGACATTATTCCCAAGCAGGAGAATGGATTGCCTTTCAAGCTAATGGGCGAGGGGCAGGACTTCATGTCGATGATTATTGGTTGTGTACTGACGGGTGTCGCCTTGGCTACTGTCTTCCAGAACAATGGTTCTACAGGAGGTACGGATATCATTGCAGCCTCTATCAACAAGTATCATCCTAACGTATCGTTGGGCAACGTGCTGATTGCTGCTGACTTCTGCATCATTGGCTCGTGTATGTTCTTCCCTCAGTTTGGTACTTATCTGGAACGAGCCCACAAGGTGATGTTTGGTTTCTGCGTGATGGCTATGGAGAACTACACGCTGGACTATGTGATGAATGCTCGTCGACAGTCTGTGCAATTCATGATATTCACAAAGAAATGGCAGGAGATAGCCAACGCCATTGGTATGCAGATGCATCATGGTGTGACCATTCTTGATGGACACGGATGGTATACAGGTCATCAGATGAAGGTGCTCTGTATCTTGGCTAAGAAGAACGAAAGCATCAACATCTTCCGTCTCATCAAAATGATTGATCCTCAGGCTTTTGTATCGCAGTCGAGCGTTATTGGTGTCTATGGTGAAGGATTCGACGAGATGAGGGTGAAGATAAAGGAAGAGAAGAAGATAGAGGAAGCTAAAGGGGAAATAGAAGAGAAATGAAGATAGTATTCGCAACAAATAACCAACACAAGCTGGACGAGATTCGAAGCATCCTGGGCGATAAGTTTGAAATCGTATCGCTGGCTGACATTGGGTGCCACGAGGATATCCCTGAGACAGGTGCTACGCTGGAAGAAAATGCGCTGATGAAGGCGCAATATGTCTATGACCACTATCATGTAAGTTGTTTTGCTGATGATACGGGCTTAGAGGTAGAAGCGCTAAATGGTGCTCCTGGGGTTTATAGTGCCCGTTATGCCAGTATGTCGAGTGATGCAAGTGCAACTCCTGCAAGCCACGATTCTGAAGCCAATATGGCTCGTTTATTGCGTGAGTTAGAAAATAATAACAATCGTAAGGCACGATTTCGCACTGTTATTGCGTTAATAGAGAAGAAAGATGTCTGTCCCTGTGGTTGCACCAGCATCAAGTTGGTTCATAAGTTCGAAGGTATCGTCAATGGCGAGATTATCCGTGAGAAAAGGGGAGGGGAGGGCTTTGGCTACGATCCCATCTTCCAACCTGAAGGCTACACAGAGACCTTTGCAGAACTGGGTCTTGACATCAAAAACAAAATCAGTCATCGTGCAAGAGCCACCCAGAAGTTGGCAGAATACTTAAACAAACTCTAACTATGAAGAAAATCATTGTTGCACTGCTATTGTCAGTTGTCTATTGTCAATTATCCATTGCGCAAGTAGGTACTTGGCGCAACTATCTGGCTTATTCTGACGTACAACAGATACAGGAAGCAGGCAACAATCTCTTTGTATTGGCTTCTAATGACCTCTATCAATATAACAAGGAAGACCAGAGCATCTACACCTACGACAAAACCAACGGACTCTCTGATACCTATATCACTCATATCCGTTGGAACAAGCAGGCCAAGCGCCTCATTGCTGTCTATCAGAACTCTAATATCGACCTGATAGAAACCGATGGTAATGTCATTAATATCAGCGACCTCTACAACAAAAGTATCATAGGCGATAAGACTGTCAACAGCATATGTATCGATGGTGTCTATGCCTACCTCATTTGTGGCTTTGGCATTGTCAAAGTAGATATGAAATTGGCTGTAATTAAAGATACTTATACTCCTGGCCATCCTGATTATCCTACCTCCCTTCCTGACGAAGATAATAGCGATTACGACAAATACATCGACTTAGTAAAAACCCTTAATCCTGGAGGACCTAAATATAACTATTTCTCTGAAGCTAAATTCACAAATGGAAAAATATATACCGTAGGAGGCTATTTTGTTTCTGGTGGAGCCGACTTGAATAGACCTGGTGTTGTACAAGTATGGAACGGTAGCGACTGGCTGTCGTATCAAGAACATCTCGAAACTATTACTGGCTATTCCTACCTTGACAATAATACCATTGATATAGATCCCACAGATCCAAGTCATGTGGCTGTAGGAGGTCGTTGCGGACTCTACGAATTTAGAGATGGTAAACTACTAAAATATCATAACCAGCAAAATAGTCTGTTGGGTGGAGCTATTGATCATGGTATAACGCTTGGCAACGATTATACTCTTATCAATGGACTTAAATACGATAACGAAGGTAATCTTTGGGTACTTAATAATCAGACCAAAAGTTCCAACCTTTTGGAACTAAAAAAAGACGGTCAATGGGTAAACCACTATCAGAAGGATTTATCCGATAATGATGGTATTGGTCTACGAGTCATGCAGTCGGCTATTATTGACAGTAGAAATAAATTGTGGTTTGTTAACTACCACTGGGAACATACTTCCTATTTCTTCTATAGTATAAATGATGGTAGTATCTTCTCCAGTCCTCAACATCTTGTTAATCAGGATGGTGTTGTCTACAATAACTCTGTACCAATATGTGTTGCTGAGGACATTGATAAAAACATCTGGATAGGAACTAACATAGGTCCTTTCATGATAGATAAAGACAATATAAGTTCAACTACTGTCAATCAGATAAAGGTACCTCGCAATGATGGTAGTGATTATGCGGACTATCTACTTTATGGAGTAGTCATTCGCAGTATAGCTATTGATAGTGGAGGACGTAAATGGTTTGGCACACAAGGAAATGGTGTCTATCTTATCAGCGAGGACAATATGACGCAAGTACATCATTTTACTAGCAAGAATAGCCCGCTGCTTGACAATAACATATCTTTTATTACCATTAATAACAATACGGGTGAAGTATTCTTTGGTACAGATAAAGGGTTATGTTCTTATATGAGCGATGCTACTACAACATCTACGGAGATGACTGAAGATAATGTCTATGCCTATCCTAATCCTGTAACACCTAATTATACAGGACTTATCAATATTGTTGGTCTGACATATAATGCTAACGTTAAAATCGTTTCCTCAAGTGGTAAACTCATAACTGAAGGACACTCAAATGGAGGATCATTCACTTGGAACGGTTGCGACCAGCAGGGTAGGAAAGTGGCCAGTGGTGTCTATATGGTTATTACAGCCACTAGTGATGCTAAAAAAGGAACCGTATGCAAAATAGTCATTGTCAATTAAATAGTCCGCTCTTTCTGCTGACAACTGGCTACTTTCTGTGGTTAATCACTATCCTGCTTATCTTTGGCTATACGCCTACGAACGATGGTGTGGGTTATATTGAATATGCTGAATATTGTCTGACACAAGGACAGCCTTATCCTACAACTACTATCTACAATGAAGTGCCCTTTGTCTGGAATATCGGCATTATCAATCTCGTTGAACTGTCGTTATGGCTCACAAACGCTATCTGGCCTGTACTTCTTTTGATGTGTCTCATGAAGAGTGCCATCTGTCTGCTGACAGGACTTATTGCCAAGCAACTGTTTAGTGAACAAATTGCCATTATTGCCATGATTCTATTTATGCTCTATCCAAACAACTGGGGACAGAGTACCATGATTTCCTCAGAAATACCATCTGCCTGCTTAGCAATGATAGCTGTCTGGATAGCTGTCACTCAACGAAACCTTTTCATAGCCGGCATCACGCTTGCTTTGGCTAATTGGTTTCGTCCTACAGCTACAATTTTTCTTGTCAGTATCATTTTATACCTTATTATTATATATCGCCGTCACTGTCTCCAAAATACCATTAAGATAATAGCCGGTTATATACTTTTCATTGTTCTTATTGGTACTTCATGTTATCTTCGCACAGGCCATTTCGTGTATCAAGCCCGTAGCTACTGGTTCTCTATGGTCGATGAGTGTTACGACGGTGCTGAAGTTGCTCCTCACTGGGGACAGCCCATTTGGCCAAAAGGAACACCACGATACATTGAGAATCATGAAAACATGAACTGTTTCGACTTTGAACGTATTTGGCGTGAAAGAAGTCTTGACTGGCTCAAGGATCATCCTGTAGAATATCTTAGTAAAATTCCTGGTCGACTATATTATATGTATCAGAGTGACTACGACAATATGACTGTTTTCTTGAAAGATAAGTCACTACCTGAGAATAATTTTATTACTATTCCCATCAGACATCTTACTACCGAAGCATCTACTATGTCAATAGTACAATGGTTTGCTTTATTTTCTCTGTTAGTATATGTTTTATTATTACTGACAGCTATAAAAGGGATTTTTATACTTATTCATCAACAACAATTCAGAGCATTATTTTTACCTCTTTTTATCATTGTTGGTGGTTCGTTTGTTCTTGTTCTTGTCATGCATGGTGAGACACGTTTCAAAGATCCTCTGATGCCATTTTACTTCATTTTGTCAGCTGTTGGTCTTTATAATATATCATTTAAACTACGATAACTGAAGAATGGAAAAAATATTGTTGTACGCGACTCCAATATGGAGTTTTATCGCATTGTGGCGATGCTACTGGTAATGCTGTTCCATGTATTTGGTGAGATAGACCAGATAGGCGATAGGCTGTTTCCTGACACGCTGGAGACCATGCATATCGTTAATCTGCTGTTCACTTCGGCTACGTTTGTATGTGTCGATATGTTTGTATTACTCTCAGGCTGGTATGGCATCAACACACGATGGAGTAAAGTCAAAGCATTCATCTTTCAGGTGCTTTTCTATTCCGTTTCCATCTATCTTATAATGTTGTTATGCTGTCCTTCAATACAATTCTCATGGAGTTTTCTCGCTCATGTGTTTATTCTCGACGACTATTGGTTTGTGCCTGTTTATTTAATGCTCTACCTCTTTGCACCAGCCATCAATCCGTTTATCAAAAAGAGTACTGACAAAAAGTTTCTGACGCTTCTCATTGCTGTCTTCGCCATGCAAAGCATTTATGGTTGGCTTAACTATCGCGAGTCAGGCTATATGGAAGGCTGTTCACCTATCTCCTTCCTCATATTATATCTGATAGGAGCCTATATGCGACGTACAGCACCCAGACTCAGCAACATCTCAAAGAAGACGCTGTTCTTGTCTTATCTTTCCCTCATCACATTCAATTGGGTAATAGCCGTAATAGCCAAATATCTACAAAATGAAATTCTTTTACAGATAGCCTGGCAGTTCTCCTCGCCCATCATCATTCTGGCATCTGTCTGTCTATTGCTTCTGTTCAGTAGAATCAATATCGGCTATAATAAAACCATCAACTGGATAGCAGCCTCCAGCTTTGCTGCTTTCCTCATTCACTGTTTTCCTCTGTTCTACGAAAAAATCTATAGCACAATAGTGAAACAGATAGCTGATTCGTTCAGCTATCCAATAGCACTGCCAATACTTTTACTGTTTGTACTGGTATTTTACATCCTAAGTATACTGATTGACCAAATAAGACTGTTTATCTATCGTAAAATCAGCTCAACGCCAGCATTCTCTCAATAGGTTTCACTGCATCTTTGGCAATCTCTGGATCTACTTCAACAGAAGGCCATTCGTGCTTTAAGCAGTTATATATCTTGAGTAGGGTATTCATCTTCATATATTGGCACTCATTACAGCTGCATTCCAGCCCGCTCTCGCTGATTTCAGGAGGCACAGGAATAAATTCCTTATCTGGACAAGAACGCTGCATCTCGTGCAGAATACCAGCCTCTGTGGCCACGATATATTGCTTTTCATCATGTTGTTGGGCATAATTGAGCATCGTAGCAGTACTTCCCTTCACATCAGCCAATGCCAAAACAGGACCCTTACACTCTAAATGAGCCATCACGACAGCATTGGGATATTGTTTCTTAAGTTCTGCTATCTTCGATACAGAGAAACGTTCATGCACATGACAACCACCATTCCAAAGCAGCATTTTACGACCTGTCACCTCATTGATATAATTACCCAGGTTATAGTCAGGACCAAAAATAAGCTTTGCATCCTTTGGCAATTGATCGACTACCTTCTTGGCATTACCACTGGTAACAACAACATCTGTTAATGCCTTTACAGCAGCTGTAGTATTTACATAAGAGATAACTTGATAGCCAGGATGTTCCTCCTTATATTTCTTCAAGTCCTCAGCCTTACATGAATCAGCCAAAGAACAGCCAGCATTCAAATCAGGACAGAGTACTGTCTTATCTGGCGACAACAGTTTGCATGTTTCAGCCATGAAATGAACACCACACATCACCATCATCTTTGCATCTGTCTCTGCAGCTTTGCGAGCCAAAGCCAGTGAATCACCTACAAAGTCGGCTATGTCTTGAATATCACCAATAGTATAATAGTGAGCCAGAATAATGGCATCTTTCTCTTTACACAACTTTCTGATTTCTGCTTTCAAATCAGTACCTTCAGCTACAGGTTCATCTATAAAACCTTGTTCTTTCCACTCCTTTTTCAACATCACAATATTATTTTATTTTTCTTTTTTCTTTCTTTAAAAAAGAGAATGTGTAGGATGATAGTGCGTTGATAAGTGCAAAACTTTCTTATGGTTTTCTTGCCAGAAAGTTTATTCACCCGTGAATTAGCGTTTCTCACACCTAGTGTTGATACTTACTCACTGATTATGAATACAATAAGTAGTTTATCCACAATTCTCTAATTTGGTGCAAAATTAATAAGTTTATATCTTTTTCTTGCAAAAAATGGTGGAAAAGTGAAGCATAAGCCTGTTATTTATTGATTTTATTCACCTATAAAGGATGTAGAAAAAGAAAACCTGCGAGTAATAAACGCATTATTCACAGGTTTTCCACATAGTTATCAACAGCTTTTATTTCACTTGCTATTCTGTTTAATAGCATCAGCTACTATCTCTGCTATCTTCTTTGCACCTTTCATATTTGGATGTATACCATCGTCGAGCATCGTTTCTGGATCAGTGCCAAAGAGTGTGTGAAGGTCAATAACTTGCAAACCATATTGTTTAGCAACCTCTTGTTGAATAGGAATGATGTGATTTACAATCACACTATCACTAATCTTCCATGATGGTTTGAAAGCCTTGATAGGAGTACAAAGCATGATAGTAGGAGTGACAATAGTTGTTTCTTTTATCTTTTTCTTTCCTTTCTTTTTAATTGGTTTGTTTAAGTCAGGACGTAGGGTAGTAATCATTTGCTGCAAGTCTTGTTTGAAGTCAGCACCATATTGCCAATTCTCAGGCTTTGAGTCATTGGTACCTAACTTGATAATGACAATATCTGGTTTGAAGGCTAGTGCATCTTTCCATGCCATTTCGTTCATGTATGGATAATCGCCTTTGTTCATCATGGTACGTGCACTGACTCCAAAGTTCTTTACCCAATAATTATCACCTAACATTTGTTGTAATTGTGCTGGATATCCATTAGCTGGTGCAAAATCTATTCCATAACCATCAGTGATACTATTACCTATACAAGCTACTCTGATAGCATCTGCCTTAGGTGCAGGACGATTCTTGAGCCAATTACCTAAATCGCTCAATAGCTGGTCATGATACTTAAACCAAGGTCCAAAACCAAAGCCATGATTGCCTGTAGGATAGACAAAGAGTGAACACTCATTGCCAGCATCATGCATAGCCTTGTAGTAGGTTAGTCCATTGGTAACAGGATTTACCAATCCATCATCGCTGGCTGTAATGATGATAGCAGGAGGTGTAAGATGACGACGAACAGCATTATTCGTAGAATATTTCTTGATCAGTTTAGGATCCTTATGACCTTCCTCTCCCAGGAAATTAATACATGACCATTTATGTGACTTTGGAACATCCATTGAAATGACTGGATAGAACAAGATAGTGAAGTCTGGACGCACGTCAAAGTCAGAAAGGGTAGAGATGACAGATGCCAAATGACCACCTGCCGAGAATCCCATGATACCTAAATCGTGTGGATTGATATTCCATACTTTTGCAGAATCGCGAACAATACGGATACCTTTTTCTACATCTCCAATAGGAATGCTACGATCACCATTGGGTAATTGATAGTTGATAACAAAGTAGGAGATACCTTGCTGATTCATCCAACCATAGGCTTGCGTTCCTTCGTGGGTGTTTGACAACATGGAATAACCACCTCCAGGAATACCCACAATGGCTCTTCCAGTAGGATTTTCAGCCAAGAAACATACCATATTGGCTTTACCATCATCCGTTAAGTTGATGGTAAACTGTCTGGCTGTCTGTGCTTGGAAAATTGTTGCAAAGAGCAAAAATGCATACATTACAAACTTTCTCTTCATAGTTAAGCGTTTTTATGTTAATAATAAGCTATACTGTTGTTTGCAAAAGTAGCAAGAATTTCTTAACTTTAAAAGCTTTTTGGAGAAAAAGTAGTAATTTTGCACGAAAATAAAGAAAAAGATTCATGAGAAAGGTACGTACCATAGAGATGAAACGCCTGACAGTAGAGGAATACCAAAAGGCTGAGAAGTTGCCACTGATAGTAGTGTTGGACGATGTGCGCTCGATGTATAATATTGGTAGTGTATTCCGTACTGCTGATTCTTTTCGTGTGGAATCTGTTTGGCTTTGTGGTATTTGCCAAACTCCTCCATCTACTGAGATTCATAAGACTGCCTTGGGTGCTGAGGAGAGTGTAGATTGGAAATACTTCCCTACAGCTTTGGAAGCTGTAGAAGAATTGAAGAAACAAGGCTATACAGTGTTTTCTGTAGAGCAGGTGGAACATAGTACCAAACTACAGACATTCGTGCCTCAAAAGGGCCAGAAATATGCTGTAGTGATGGGTAATGAAGTAAAAGGCGTCCACCAAGAAGTGGTAGACGCCTCAGATGGTTGTTTAGAGATACCTCAATTGGGTACTAAACACTCTATGAATGTTTCTGTAACTACAGGAATTATTATCTATAAGTTTGCAGAAAATCTTATTATTAAGAATTCTTAGTCCGTAAGGAGCGAACTCATAGTCCGAGCCGAACGGACTGAGAGTCCGACGGGACGGACTAAAGAATTAATGTGCCTCAAGCCAATTATCACCAAAGCCGGAGTCAGCAACGAGGGGTACAGCCATGTGGAAGGCGTTCTGCATTTCTTCAATAACGATGTGCTCAACCTTTTCTTTCTCCTCAGGATAAACGGAGAAGTTTAATTCATCGTGTACTTGCAGAATCATCTTTGAACGAATGCCTTCAGCTTTGAAGCGTTGGAAGATGTGAATCATAGCCACCTTGATGATATCAGCAGCAGTGCCCTGAATGGGGGCATTGATGGCATTGCGCTCAGCAAAACCACGAACTACGCTATTGGCAGAATTGATGTCTGGCAAGTAGCGACGACGTCCAAATAGGGTAGTGACATAACCTTGCTGACGAGCTATCTCCTTTGATTTCTCCATGTAGTCGTGAACCTCTGGGAAGGTTTGGAAGTAACCATCAATCAGCATCTTAGCTTCATCACGAGGAATGTCCAAACGTTCAGCCAAACCAAAGACCGTAATGCCATAGATGATACCAAAGTTGGCACGCTTCGACTTGGTTCGCTCATCGCGAGTAACCTCTTCAATAGATTTCTTGTAGATGTTGGCAGCAGTAGCAGCGTGCAGGTCTTTTCCCTCGCGGAAGACTTCGATCATATTGGGGTCTTTCGAGAGGTGAGCCATCACGCGAAGCTCAATCTGACTGTAGTCTGCAGAGAAGAACAAGCAACCAGGTTCAGGGATGAAGGCCTTGCGAATCTCCTTGCCATTCTCGCCACGAATAGGAATGTTCTGCAGATTAGGATCGCTACTGGAAAGGCGTCCTGTAGCTGTGATGGTCTGATTGAATGAGGTATGGATATGACCAGTACGAGGATTAATCAGTTTGGGTAGGGCATCGATATAAGTACCTATGAGTTTCTTCAACCCTCTGTGTTCCAGGATGTCAGCAACAATTTCGTGTTTGTTCTTCAGTTGTTGCAACACTTCCTCACTTGTGACATACTGGCCTGTTTTGGTCTTCTTCGCCTTTTCAACTATCTTCAGTTTATCAAATAGGATTTCTCCTACTTGTTTAGGTGATGCAATGTTGAATTGTTCGCCAGCAAGTTCGTAGATTCGCTGTTCTATCTCATTCATGCGAGCAGTAAATTGCTTGCTGGTTTCAGCCAACGAATCTGTATCCAGACACACACCATTCATCTCCATTTCAGCTAAAACGGGCATAAGAGGCATCTCTATATGATAAAAGAGGTCTTCGCATTCGAGGCGCTTCAGCTCAGGTTCCAACTTGTTCTTCAGTTGCAAAGTGATGTCTGCATCCTCGCAGGCATATTCATAGACAAGGGTGGGAGAGAGGTCGCGCATGGATTTCTGGTTCTTTCCCTTAGGACCTATCAGTTCATCAATATGGATAGTCTGATAGTGCAGATACACTTCAGCCATATAATCCATGTTGTGACGCAACTCGGGTTGGATGAGATAATGGGCAATCATGGTGTCCCACATCGGACCATCGAGACGAACATCATAATTGCGCAACACTTCCAAATCGTATTTCAAGTTCTGACCCACCTTGAGGATTTTTGGGTCTTCATAGAGCGATTTAAAGATATTAACAATCTGCAACGCTTCTTCACGATTAGCAGGAATGGGCACATAAAATGCCTCATGCTCCTTCACTGCAAAGCTCAATCCTACCAATTCTGCGTCGATTGCAGAGGTTGAAGTGGTCTCTGTGTCTAGAACGAGAAAATCTTTTGTCCTAAAATAATCATAAAGTTTATGCAAATCTTCCTCATTATCAACGAGTTTGTATTCGTGAGGCACTGTTTTTAGCGTCTCAAAACTCGAGAATTCTGGCTCGCTCGACCCCTCGGGCGCAAATTCTGCAAAGAGATCGAGTTGTTGATTAGCAGGTTTTGGCTTTACTTCACTTTTTTTAAGAATCTTACTCGCGAGGCTCTTCAACTCCAATTCTTCGAAGAGTTGGGCAAGTTCTGCTTCGTTGGGTTGCGACATCTTCAATTCATCCATCTTGAGTTCGATGGGAACATCCGTTTTGATAGTCGCCAAGAATTTCGAGAGTTTGATGTCGTCGATGTGTTCCTCTACTTTTTTCTGCAAGGCACCCTTAATCTCTGAAGAACGAGCAATGAGTTCTTCGACAGTACCAAACTCATTGATCAGTTTAACAGCAGTTTTCTCGCCCACACCAGGACAACCAGGAAAGTTATCAGCAGAATCGCCCATCAACGCCAAGAGGTCAATGACAGCTTCTGTCGATGGAATGGCATATTTTGCCTTCACTTCCTCAGGACCCATCACTTCATAACCACCTCCATGACGTGGGCGATAGATTTTCACATTGTCTCGCACCAATTGACCATAGTCCTTATCAGGTGTCAGCATATAGGTGTCGATACCTTGCTGGCCAGCTTTGGTGGCTAAAGTACCAATGACATCATCTGCTTCATACCCTTCAGCCTCCAGAATGGGAATGTTCCAAGCCTTCAGAATCTGTTTGATGATTGGTACACTCTGTTTGATATCCTCAGGAGTAGCTTCTCGTTGTGCTTTATAAGCAGGGTAGGCCTCACTACGAAACGTTGGTCCATGAGGATCAAAGGCCACACCCAGATGGGTGGGTTGCTCTTTGGTGAGTACTTCCTGCAAGGTATTTAGAAAACCCATAATTGCCGATGTATTCAGCCCTTTTGAGTTGATACGAGGGTTTTTGATGAACGCATAATACGAACGATAAATCAATGCGTAAGCGTCTAAAAGAAATAGTTTCTCCATATAACAATGTTAATTTTCTGCGTAAAATTACTAAATAATTGGGTAATTACGCATATTTTCACTAATTTTGTCACAAAATTCTGCGATAATGGATTATTTGTCACTTATTAAACAGCCCATTGAGAAGGATTTGAATGACTTTATCGAGTTGTTCAATAGTAGTTTGACCCACGAGCAAACGCTGCTCTCTGAAGTGTTGGCACACATCAGAAAACGTGGAGGAAAGCGTATGCGCCCCATTTTGATGCTGTTGATGGCAAAGAACTATGGTCAGGTTAGTAGTGTTACACAATACTCAGCAGTAGGTTTGGAGTTGTTGCATACTGCTTCGCTGGTTCACGACGATGTGGTGGATGAGAGTGGCGAGCGCAGAGGTCAGGCCTCAGTGAATGCCTCTTATAATAATAAGGTAGCTGTGTTGGTTGGCGACTATATTCTGTCTACTGCCTTGCTGAACGTGGCCCATACAGGTAATCAGCGCATCATAGAATATCTTGCAGAACTGGGTAGAATACTGGCTGCTGGTGAGATTCTCCAGCTTTCGAATATCAACAACCAGGAAATTAGAGAGGATGTCTATTATGACGTCATCAAGCAGAAGACAGCAGCCCTGTTTGAGGCTTGTGCAGCTATAGGTGCTATCTCAGCCAATGCTCCTGATGAAGAGGTGCAGAAAGCGCGTCAGTTTGGTCAGAATCTGGGTATTATGTTCCAGATTCGCGATGATATCTTCGATTATTTCGACTCCAAGGAGATAGGCAAGCCTACTGGTAATGATATGGCAGAAGGTAAGTTGACTTTACCTGTTATTTATGCCTTAAACAATACCGACTTCGATTCCATGTTGACTTTGGCTAAAAAGGTTAAGGCTGGTACTGTAAACAAGGATGAAATTGCTGTTCTTGTTGAGTTTACCAAGCAACAGGGAGGTATAGAATATGCTGAACAGAAGATGCAAGATTTCAGTAAACTCTGCATGTCGTATATTGATGAATGCATAACAAACAAGGCTGTCAAGGAAGCCCTGACAGCCTATGTCGATTACGTAGTTCAGCGTAATTACTAAAAAAGAAAAGCGACCTCGAAAGGTCGCCTTTTTTGTTTAGAAGCTATCGACTTCTAGTTGCTTTTGCTCATTAGAAGAATTTCACTTCCTTGCCAGCCAGATCGCTCAGGATGAGATTTGGCAGACGACTGGTGCCCAGACGGAAGTAGTAGTTGGTGAGCCACTTCTCGCCCAATACTTCCTCAACAATGCTGTAATAGGTGAGGGCATCTTTCACGCTGTTGATACCACCTGCAGGCTTCAAACCTACCATGATACCTGTCTGGTCGTAGTACTCCTTGATAGCCTGACACATCACATAAACAGCCTCTGGAGTAGCACCAACCTTCTCCTTACCAGTAGATGTCTTGATGTAATCAGCACCAGCATACATTGAAAGGATAGAAGCCTTCTTGACGTTCGACAGATTCAGCAGGTCGCCAGTCTCCAGGATAACCTTCATAGGAACATCGCCACAAGCAGCCTTCTGCTCCCAAATCTCGTCGCAAACAGTCTCATAGTCGCCAGAAAGGAATTCACCAACGTGCATCACGATATCTACATTCTCTGCACCATCCTGAACAGCCAACTTGGTCTCAGCAACCTTGATCTCGATGAGGGCCTGAGAAGAGGGGAATGCACCACTTACTACAGTAGGAATAACGCCTTCTACTTCCAGAGAATCAGCTACCAGCTGAGCAAAACGAGGATAGGTAACAACGGTAGCTACGTGGGGCAGGTTAGGATATTCTTCTGAAAACTTGTTAACCTTCTCAACCAGCTTCAGTACACTCTCTGCAGAGTCCTGAGTGGTCAGAGTTGTCATACATACAGAACCCAAGAGGAACTTCTTCACTTCCTCTGTGTCATTCTTGGGAACACGCTGTTCTACGATCTTCTTTACAGCTGCTGCAACAGCTGCTTCGTCAACATTGCAGTTGTACTTGGCTAACGCCTGTTCGTACTTACTTTTTAATTCCATAATACCAGTTTTTTAGTTAAAAATAAGATTATAATTTTTCGTTATTAATATGTCTTTCCCTATCTCTAAGGGTTTTCTTTTTTATCGATTTCTTCAGTTCTTCAGTAAGGTCTACACCCGTCTGATTTGCCAGACAGAGCAATACCCAAAGCACATCAGCCATCTCTTCGCCCATGTTGTCTTTCTCGCCAGCCTTGAAGCTCTGATCGCCATATTTACGAGCCATCACACGAGCCAGTTCACCCACTTCCTCTGTTAACACAGCCATGTTGGTAAGCTCAGAGAAATATCGCACTCCATACGTCTTAATCCACTGGTCTACAGCATCTTGCGCCTCACGTATCGTCATAGTCTGAATAGCATTTGAAGAATAAGAATGATGATGGCAATCAGCAATATCATGATGTTCTGCTTGTTCTCACGAGCATATTCAGCCCAATGGAACGCTTTATAGAGAAAGGTGATGAGCCATAGACAGAGTCCTACCAAACAGGGCCACATGCCAAAATTGGCTCCCCAAATCCATGAGAAGACGATGCCTATGATGACCAGCACCAAGCCTGATACTTCTATTTCTCTAAGATATTTCTTCATAGTCTTTACTCCTTGTTTTTAGTATCCATACAGATGGTTACTGGTCCATCGTTCAAGAGGTCTACCTTCATATCAGCTCCAAACTCGCCTGTACCAACTGGTTTTCCAATAGCTTCTGAAAGTTGGGCGCAGAAGGCCTCGTAGAGTGGGATGGAATGCTCATGACTTCCAGCCTTGAACCACGAGGGTCTATTGCCTTTCTTGTAGCTTGCATAGAGTGTGAATTGGCTCACTACCAATGCTTCGCCACCAACCTCCAGGATGCTGCGATTCATCACGTCGTTCTCATCGCCAAACACCCTCAGGTTTGCAATCTTCTTTACCAGCCATTCCACGTCTTCACTGTTGTCTTCGTTACAGATGCCTAAGAGGATTAAAAACCCTTGTTGTATCTGGCTCTTCACGCTCCCATTAATGGTAACGCTGGCATGACTGACTCTTTGAATGACTGCTCTCATGACTGCAAAGATACGCATTATTTTTATAACTACCAAATGTTATGCCTATAAACAATCTCAGAAGTTGATGCCCATATCGGTCATGGAGCAATATCCAATAGAAATCTACCTATGAACTAAAGTAGTCGAAGACGATTTTGGCTTTCTGCTTGCCTATGATTTCTTCTAAGACAGATAGTTCAGCCTCACGTATCTTTTTAACGGATTTGAGGCTATTTAGAAGCTCATCACGCGTTTTGGGACCTATTCCTTTGATGTCGTCCAATTCAGAGTGTAAAGCGTGTTTAGAACGCTTGTCTCGATGGAAAGTAATGGCAAAACGATGTACTTCATCCTGCAAACGGGTGAGTACTCGGAATAGTTCTGAGGTGTCTTTGATGCCTATAACCCTTGCTGGGAATCCATACAGCAATTCATTAGTTCTGTGCTTGTCATTCTTAGCCAAACCAGCAATGGGAATATCCAGGTTTAACTCGTCCTGAACGACTTGTCGGATAACCTCCATCTGGCCCTTTCCACCATCTGCAACGATGAGGTCGGGTAGGGGTTGCTGTTCTTGAATAAGGCGTTGATATCGTCGCAAAACCACTTCTTTCATGGAGGCATAATCGTCTGGACCCACTACTGTCTTGATGTTATAATGGCGATAATCTGCCTTAGAAGGCTTCATTTTCTTGAAGACTACACAGGCTGCAACAGCGTCGCTACCAGAGATATTTGAGTTGTCGAAACACTCTATCTGATAGGGCAATTTAGGCAAGTGCAGGAGGTCTTGCAATTCCTTCATCAGTCGCACCGATTTTTGCTCAGGATTCAGCTTTTCAGCCTGCTTCAAACGATCAAACTTATACTGTTTTCCATTCATCAGCGAGAGGTCTAAAAGCTTCTTTTTGTCGCCTCTCTGAGGCACAGAAATGGTGACTCCCTCGAGGTCAAGATTGATCTCCTGAGGCAGAATAATCTCCTTGGCGTGACTCTTGAATCGTTCTCTCATTTCGACAATAGCCAACTGCAAGAGTTCCTCGTCAGTTTCCTCGAGTTTCTTTTTATATTCAAAGGTAAAACTCTGGTTAATCTGACCATTAGAAACGTGGATATAATTGATGAAAGCCACCTTGTCGTCGTTGGTAATAGATAGCACATCGACATTGTTAATGGTATAGGAAACCACCTCGCTGGAGGCTACGAAACTCTCGATTAACAAGTATCTTCTCTTGATTTCCTCAGCCTCTTCAAAGCGTAATTCCTCAGCCAATTGCATCATCTCTTCCTTCATATCGCGAAGCACTTGGCGTGTGTTTCCCTTGAGAATCTCTCTGGCTTGCTCAATGTTCTTTTGGTAGTCTTCTAAAGTTTGCTTTCCAACGCAGGGTCCACCACAATTCTTGATATGATATTCCAAGCAAAGCTGGTATTTCTTTTGTTCTACACCCTCCTTGGTAATGGGGAATTTGCAGGTGCGAGGATGGTATAGTTTCTTGATCAATTCAAGTACAGCATGCATGGATCCTACATGGGAATAGGGTCCATAATAAGTGCCTCCTTTCTTATTAATGGTTCGAGTGCTGAAGATACGAGGAAGATACTCTTTGGTAATGCAGATGCTGGGGTATGTTTTTCCGTCTTTTAGCAGTACATTATAGCGTGGGTTATACTTTTTAATCAGTGCATTTTCCAGTAATAAGGCGTCCTCTTCGCTATTGACCACGGTATAGCTGATGTCCCATATCTTGGACACTAGAACCTTCGTTTTAAACCTGTCCACCTCGCTATGGAAGTAGGATGAAACACGATTTTTCAGGTTCTTGGCCTTGCCTACATAGATAATGGTGCCCTCAGCATCGTAGTACTGATAGCTTCCAGGTTTTTCAGGCAGGGCACTGACTATTGCCTTTAACTTGGCCAACCGTGCTTCATTCTCTTCCTTTGTCATCTTCTAACTGCTGATAATTAAATTACTTTGTGTGATGATAAGTCCTACCCCTTGTTGAATATTATAGAAACTTATCATCATAGCCTAAAATGTTTCACGTGGAACGACCTTTTTATACTGTTACGAGAGTGGTGAGTTCTATACCATCAAACAGGTCGCGTCCATGCAGCCCTTCGTCTGTAATTTCGATGATGAAGTTCATATAGACCTTCTTCGGGTGGAAGTGGTTCACCAACTTATACGTTGCCTTGGCCGTTCCTCCTGTTGCCAATAAATCATCGTGGATGAGCACTACATCGTCTGGCTCTATCGAGTCGATGTGCATTTCTACAGTATCTACTCCGTATTCCTTGGTAAATTGTTCCTTTACAACAGTTCCAGGCAACTTACCCGGTTTACGTGCTAACACCACTCCGCATCCTAATCGTGCGGCCAAAGCCGATGCCATCACAAAGCCACGACTCTCTACTCCTACAATCTTGGTGATTCCTTTGTCTTTGTAGAGTTCATACATCTCGTCTAGCATAATTTTCATGCACTCTGCATTCTTGTACAGAGTGGTCACATCACGAAAGTTGATACCCTTCCTCGGAAAATCGGGTATGCAACGCAAATTGTCAATCAGTACTTGGTTGTTCATAATCTTTGGTTTTATCGTTATTACTAATATGAAAACATGTATATCGTTTCACGTGAAACACTATCTGCCTAACAAAACCAACATTGCATTGATATCGCTGGGTGATACGCCAGGAATGCGACTTGCTTGTGCCAGTGTTTCCGGTTGTATCTTCTCTAATTTCTGACGTGCCTCTGTTGAAATTGCCGTTAAGTTAGGATAATCAAACTTTCCCTTGATTTTGATATTCTCCAAACGGTGCATCTTCTCAGCAACCATTTGTTCGCGTTAGATATATCCTTTATACTTGATATGTATTTCAGTAGCTTCTGCTATCTCTTCCTGTCTGTTGGGCAACTTCTCTACCATAGCCTTCAGTTCAGGAACTATCTCATAGAGCTTTTCGAAGTTCAGTTCAGGACGAGCCACCAAGTCTTCCAACTTACAACCATAGACGAGTGGGGTAGAGCCCATTGCTTCTAATGCGCCATTTACCACTTTGGGCTTAATGGCAAAAGTCTTGCAGAAGGTTTCTATCTCCTCAATGTGTTGTTTCTTCTCCAGCCACCAATCATAACGGTCTCTTTTGGCTATACCCAGTTGATAGGCTTTCTCTGTCAAGCGGGCATCTGCATCATCTTGACGAAGCAAGATACGATATTCTGCACGAGAAGTAAACATACGATAGGGTTCATCAACACCTTTCGTCACCAGATCATCTATCAAAACACCAATGTAAGCTTCGTCTCTTTTCAGTTCAAACGTTGGCGTTGTTGAGGCATTTTCTCGACTTTCGGAACCAGCAAAGAGGGCAGCATTGATGCCAGCTATGGTTCCTTGACCTCCTGCTTCTTCATAGCCCGTCGTTCCATTCACCTGACCTGCCATAAATAACCCCTCAATAACCTTTGATTCCAAGGAATGTTTCAGTTGGGTAGGGTCGAAGAAATCGTATTCAATGGCATAGCCAGGACGATAAACTTTCAGGTCGCGAAGAGCAGAAATCTTCTTCAGCGCTTCAATCTGTACGTCCATTGGCAATGACGACGAGAAGCCATTCAGATACATTTCATTGGTGGTCTCTCCCTCAGGTTCCAAGAACAGCAAGTGCTGAGGACGTTCAGGGAAGGTAACTAGCTTGGTTTCTATCGAAGGACAATAGCGTGGACCTATCGATTGAATCTGTCCATTATAAAGGGGCGAGTCTGCCAATCCACTACGAAGTGTCTCATGCACTTCCTCGTTCGTATAACATACCCAACAAGGAAGTTGTTCCAAAGGACGTTGTTCGCCCATATAGGAAAACTTATAATATCCGTTTTCGCCATCTTGGCGCTCCATGTCTTCGAAGTGAACACTCCGTTTGTCGATACGAACAGGGGTACCTGTCTTCATTCGAGCAGACCTGATTCCATGACGAGTAATGCTCTCTGTGAAGTGGGGGACGGCAGGTTCAGCTATGCGACCTCCAGGAACCATCTTTCGTCCGATATGCATCAGTCCGTTCAAGAATGTTCCAGCAGTAATGATAACCGCTTTGGCTCTTAGTTCACATCCCCAGATAGTCTTGACGCCAATAGCCTTTCCGTTTTCTACGATAAGCTCGTCAGCTTGGTCTTGCCAGATGTCAAGATTGGGAGTAGCATCAAGCATAGAGCGCCATTTCCATATAAACTTACCACGATCGCATTGTGCTCTGGGCGACCAAACAGCAGGTCCCTTGGAGCGATTCAGCATGCGAAATTGGATGGCTGTGGCATCAGTTACCAGCGCCATCTGTCCTCCTAAAGCGTCTATCTCACGTACTATCTGTCCTTTGGCAATACCACCAATGGCAGGGTTGCACGACATCTGTGCAATCTTGTTCATATCCATGGTGACGAGGCAGGTCTTTGCACCCATATTGGCTGAAGCTGTTGCAGCCTCACACCCAGCATGTCCGCCTCCAATCACTATAACGTCGTATTTCAGAATCATGTGGCAAAATTACAAAAACTATTGCAATTATCACATGAAAATCAGAAAAATACTATGCATTCTTAATAAGAATTACGATATGAGTCAAGTGCCAGGTCATCTTAAATGGTGGGCACATCCTCGATATGTGTAATCTCTGCTTCTCCTCCATAGGGAGTGCCAACAACTGTAATCACGTCGAATCGAATCTCTTGTCTGACGTTTTTGAATTTGATGTAATGGTTAATGGCTGCTCGCAGGTTTTGCATCTTCATATAGTCAACAGCATCTTCTGGTTCGCCAAACACTCGATTGCGTCGAGCCTTCACTTCTACAAAGACTATTACCTCACCATCCGTAGCAATGATGTCGATATCGCGATGACCAGATTTCCAGTCTCGCTCTATGATAGTATAGCCTTTATGAATCAGATAATTGGCTGCTTGTTCTTCGCCCCAAGCACCCAGTTCGTTATTAGGAGTTAAAGCTTTCTTGCTCTTTACCTCTTTCGTCTTTGGCTTTGCCTCTTTCTTCGTTTTGCTTTTCCTGGTGCGTTTGGGTTTGAGAGCACTCTCGTCAATAGCATTCAGCATCGACAGCTGTTTATCTTTCAGATAGTGAGTAACAGTAAATCCTTGCTCTGCTATCTTCACCAGCAGGTAGCGACGAGATATCCATGTTTCTTTCTCATCTGGCAATGCATGGTCTAATCTTCGCTTTGCCTGTTTGTTGTTAGTCTCTACCTGAGCTGACAACTCCAATGGTTTTGAAAGGATATTATATAAGGTGTCAGCAAAATAGGTGGCACTACGTTTCACACGCTCCAGGAACTCTTCGTCGTGTAGTTGTTCGATAGACATCGACATGATTTTCTGTTGCCATTTTCCAGCAACTTCAATAATATGTTTTTTGAAATCCATCAGCGTCTGGTCGTGCAACTTTTTCAGGGAAGCATAACTGTGATAGAAGAACTCAGCAAAGATGCGCACCATCGTTTCCTGCTGATAGAGTAGGGAACGGAAGTCGAATAGTTGTAACAACAGATAGCGCTCATATTCTTGTTTCAAGGCAGGCAGTTGTTGGATGCTCCTTTGTGCTTCCTCCTCCTGTTGAGCAATATAGGTGTCTACTCTTTCGTCGTTAATGATGGCACGAGTACCTAAAGGAGATGCCAGTATCAAACCTTCCAAAGAACGACAACGGCTAAGGGCTACGTACACCTGACCAGGAGCAAATGATTGATTGGCATCGATGATGGCACGATCGAACGTCAAGCCCTGACTCTTATGAATCGTGATGGCCCATGCCAATCGCAAAGGATATTGTTTAAAGATTCCCTGTATCTCTGTTTCTATCTCTTTGGTTTCATCGTTCAGGGTATAGCGCGTGTTTTCCCATTCCAAAGGTTCCACTTCAATGGCTTCGTCGTCACCCTCACAAAGCACCAGAATCTTATAGGCATCCACATAGGTCACTCGTCCTATACGTCCATTATAATAAAGGTGTTCAATGGAAGGGTCGTTTTTGATGAACATCACTTGTGCCCCTTGTTTCAGTTCCAGGGTTTCTGCTGTGGGATAGGAGTATTCTGGAAAGGTGCCATTGATTTCTGCATGAAACAAATACGAACGACCCTTTAGTTTCTTCAGCTCTGACTCGTTATAGTAATTGGCTAACTGATTATGCGTAGTCAGACGAATGTATGGTTCCTCTGGTTTGGGGATGAAGGTTGGCTGGCAGCGTGCATTCAACTGTTCCAACGTTTCTTGTGAAGGATGTCCCTCACGTATCTGGTTCAATATTTCGATGAACGACATGTCTTGCTGTCTATAGACATGATCTAGTTGAATGGTCACATAATCTATCTGCTGCAATGCCTTCGAACCAAAGAAATAAGGTGTGTCGTAATGGGGTTTGAGAATCTGTTCGTCTTCTGGCGTAACAACGGGAGTCAACTGTGCCAAGTCGCCAATCATCAACAGCTGTACTCCTCCAAAGGGCTGGTAGTGGTCACGAAAACGCCGAAGTACTGTATCAATGGCGTCCAGCAAGTCTGCACGTACCATACTAATCTCATCAATAATCAAGAGGTCTATGGAAGCAATGATCTTTCGTTTCTCACGTCCGAAGTCAAACTTGCTCTCTAATTTTGCTCCAGGCACATAAGGAGTAAAAGGCAGTTGGAAAAACGAATGGATGGTAACCCCACCGGCATTGATAGCTGCCACACCTGTTGGGGCAACCACGATGGGTCGCTTACGCGATTTTTCTACTATTGTCTTTAGAAATGTGGTCTTTCCTGTTCCTGCTTTTCCTGTCAAAAAAATACTTCTCCCAGTATTCTCAACAAAGTCCCATGCAGTGCGCAATTCGTGATTTTCTACCATTATTTTAATCCAATTTGACTGCAAAGTTAATTATTTTTTGTATAATTAATCCATTTTCTAGCGAAAACGTTTGCGGATTTCATAAATTTGTAGTAAATTTGTAGCCCAATAGTGCGCCTGCGTACTTATTATTGAGTATTTATTATTAATTTTAATTTCAATATTTTATGTGGTTAATCAATTCATCAATTGGTCGTAAGGTTGTAATGTCCGTAACGGGTATTGCGCTGATTCTGTTCTTGACATTCCACTGTTGCATGAACATTGTTGCGCTGTTCTCTGGTGAGGCTTACAACATGATTTGCGAATTGCTAGGTGCCAACTGGTATGCTGTTGTAGCTACTTTAGGTCTGGCTGCCTTGGCTGTGATTCACATCGTTTATGCGTTCATCCTGACAGCGCAGAACCGTACTGCTCGTGGCAACAGTCGCTACGATGTAGCTACAACGGTGAATGCTGGTAAGGTTGAGTGGGCTTCTAAGAACATGCTCGTGCTGGGTATCATTATCTGCCTGGGCTTGTTGCTCCACCTGTTCAACTTCTGGTACAACATGATGTTTGCTGAAATCATGGGCTTTAGTGCTGGTCACCTGCCCTCTGATGGTTTCGCTTTCATCATCGACACCTTCCAGAACCCCGTCTTTGTAGTGCTCTACCTCATTTGGCTTTGCGCTATCTGGTTCCATCTTACTCATGGTTTCTGGTCAGCAATGCAGACCCTTGGTATTAGTGGTAAGATTTGGCTCTGCCGTTGGAAGTGGATCGGTGGCATCTATGTCACCCTGCTTATGCTTGGTTTCCTCGTAGTTGTTTTGGCTTTTGCCTTCAAACTGGCTCCAAGTCTTTATTGCTATGCAGGCTGCTGCTAATAGTTAACTTTTAAATCTGAAAGAATTATGGCAAAGAAAATTGATTCTAAGATTCCCGCAGGTCCAGTACCTGAGAAATGGAAGGAATATAAGGCTCACCAGCGCTTGGTTAACCCCAAGAACAAGCTGAAGCTCGATGTAATCGTGGTTGGTACTGGTCTGGCTGGTGCTTCTGCAGCTGCTTCACTCGGCGAGATGGGCTTCAACGTGATTAACCTGTGTATTCAGGATTCTCCTCGTCGTGCTCACTCTATCGCTGCTCAGGGTGGTATCAACGCCGCTAAGTGCTATCAGAACGATGGTGACTCTGTCTACCGTCTGTTCTACGATACCGTAAAGGGTGGTGACTATCGTGCTCGCGAGGCTAACGTTTATCGTCTGGCTGAGGTCAGCAATAACATTATCGACCAGTGCGTGGCTCAGGGCGTTCCTTTCGCTCGTGAGTATGGTGGTATGCTGGCTAACCGTTCATTCGGTGGTGCTCAGGTAAGCCGTACTTTCTACGCTAAGGGTCAGACCGGTCAGCAGTTGCTGCTGGGTGCCTACAGCTCACTGAGCTGCCAGGTAAACGCTGGTAAGGTTAAGCTCTACACTCGTTACGAGATGGAGGATGTAGTAATCGTTGATGGCCGTGCTCGTGGTATCATCGCTAAGGATCTTTGCACTGGTAAGCTGGTTCGCTTCAGCGCCAATGCTGTGGTTATCGCTACTGGTGGATATGGTAACACTTACTTCCTCTCTACCAACGCTATGGGTTGTAACTGTACAGCAGCTGTTCAGTGCTATCGCAAGGGTGCTTACTTTGCAAACCCATCATACGTTCAGATTCACCCCACCTGTATCCCCGTTCATGGCGACAAGCAGTCTAAGCTGACGCTGATGTCTGAGTCTCTGCGTAACGACGGTCGTATCTGGGTTCCCAAGAAGATAGAGGACGCTAAGGCTCTGCAGGCTGGAACCAAGCAGGGTTGGGAGATCCCTGAAGAGGATCGCGACTACTATCTGGAGCGCCGCTATCCTGCATTCGGTAATCTCGTTCCTCGTGACGTAGCCTCTCGTGCTGCTAAGGAGCGTTGCGACAAGGGCTTCGGCGTCAACAACACTGGTCTGGCTGTATTCTTGGATTTCTCTGAGTCTATCAACCGTCTGGGACTGGATGTTATCATGCAGCGTTATGGCAACCTCTTCGAGATGTACGAGGAGATCACCGACGTATTCCCTGGCGATGTAGCTAACGAGATCAACGGTGTGAAGTACTACAAGCCCATGATGATCTATCCCGCTATCCACTACACGATGGGTGGTATCTGGGTTGACTACGAGCTGCAGACCTCTATTCCTGGTCTGTTCGCTATCGGTGAGTGTAACTTCTCTGACCACGGTGCTAACCGTCTGGGTGCTTCGGCTCTGATGCAGGGTCTGGCCGATGGTTACTTCGTTCTGCCTTACACTATCCAGAACTATTTGGCTGATCAGGCTGTTTGGCCGAAGGTTTCTACCGATCTGCCTGAGTTCGCTGAGGCTGAGAAGAAGGTTGATGAGGAGCAGGATCGTCTGTTGAATATTAAGGGTAAGCGCTCTGTCGACTCTATTCACAAGGAACTTGGCCACATCATGTGGGAGTATGTTGGTATGGGTCGCACCGCTGAGGGTCTGAAGACAGGTCTGAAGAAGATGCACGAGCTCGAGAAGGAGTTCGACACCAACCTGTTCGTTCCTGGAACCAAGGAAGGTCTAAACATCGAGCTCGACAAGGCTATCCACCTGCGCGACTTCTTCACCATGGGTCAGCTCGTCGCTTTCGACGCCCTTTCTCGTAATGAGTCTTGCGGTGGTCACTTCCGCGAGGAGTATCAGACCGAGGAAGGCGAGGCTAAGCGCGACGACGAGAACTACTTCTACGTAGGCTGCTGGGAGTACAAAGGCAAGGGCAACGAGCCCGAGCTCATCAAGGAGCCGCTGGAGTACGAGGCAATCAAGGTACAGACACGTAACTATAAGAACTAAGGAATTATGGCAAAGAATATTTCATTTACAATAAAGTTCTGGCGCCAGAACGGCCCCAAGGACCAGGGACATTTCGACACCCACGAGATGCACGATATTCCCGATGATACCTCGTTCCTCGAGATGCTCGACATCCTGAACGAGGAACTCATCAACGAAGGCAAGGAGCCCTTCGTGTTCGATCACGACTGCCGCGAGGGTATCTGCGGTATGTGCTCGCTGTATATTAACGGTACGCCTCATGGCAAGACAGAGCGTGGTGCTACCACCTGTCAGCTCTACATGCGTCGCTTCAACGATGGTGACGTCATCACCGTTGAGCCTTGGCGCTCTGCTGCCTTCCCCGTGATTAAGGACTGTATGGTTGACCGCAATGCCTTTGATAAGATCATCCAGGCTGGTGGTTATACCACGATCCGCACAGGTCAGGCTCAGGATGCCAACGCTATCCTCATTCCTAAGGAGGATGCTGACGAGGCTATGGACTGCGCATCTTGCATTGGCTGTGGCGCTTGCGTTGCCGCTTGTAAGAACGGTTCTGCTATGCTGTTCGTATCATCTAAGGTTAGTCAACTGGCTCTGCTTCCACAGGGTCGCGTAGAGGCTGCCCGTCGTGTGAAGAACATGATTGCCAAGATGGACGAACTCGGCTTCGGAAATTGCACCAACACTCGCGCCTGCGAGGCTGTCTGCCCGAAGAACGAGACTATCGCCAACATCGCTCGCCTCAACCGCGAGATGATCAAGGCCAAGCTTGCTGACTAAAAACTGTTATTGGTAGTGGGGACTATGACGTCCCCATTACCTTATTTATATATAGGAATAACGAAAATTATAAATATTATGAACAAAAACGATAGGTTTGTTATCACTATTAATCGTGAGTTAGGCAGTGGCGGTCGTACCGTCGGTCGCATATTAGCAGAAAAGTTGGGTGTGCCATACTATGACAAGGCGCTTACAAAGCCTTTGGAAGAGAAGTTTGATATGACATTAGATCAAATAGAGAAACTGAAAGGCAATAACCGCAGTTGGTGGGAAGAAATCAAACGTGTGTTGATTTTGGGAGAATCAGCAGCCAATTC
>Ga0256407_10001122_pt1 | contig 58967 bp, 55 predicted proteins | sample RumenRJG_04DNA_FD_193489 | JGI IMG/M metagenome (GOLD analysis project Ga0256407, IMG submission 193489) | Bovine rumen microbial communities from Lethbridge, Alberta, Canada - RJG_04 | ecosystem: Host-associated > Mammals > Digestive system > Stomach > Rumen | place: Canada: Alberta... | reverse complement strand
ATTCCTTGATCACTCGAACGATACGGTCCACATCATCGTCACTGACCATCGGACCCGACGGCAGACAGAGACCTCTTCTGAAAAGCGACTCACTGACACCGTTCACATAGGCAGGCGCATCCTGATACACAGGCTGCTTGTGCATCGGCTTCCACAAGGGACGAGACTCGATGCCAGCCTGGTCTAAGGCCATACGCAACGCTTCCACATTGCGATTGGGCTCACAGTCAGTATGGATAGACTTGCCAGGATGCACGACACCAGCAGCGCCACCGACGGCACCATTCACAGGCGAGGCATACGCCTGCTCCTCACCCTTCACCTTCAGATCCTCATCCAGCAGGATGGTGCTCAGCCAGTAGTTAGAGGCCATGCCGGGCATTTCTTGGTGATAAGTGATACCGGGGAAGTCCTTAAAGGCAGCCTCATACAGATCGGCGATATGACGGTGATGTGCCAGATGATCCTCTAAGACCGTCATCTGACCACGACCGATACCCGCACAGATATTACTCATGCGATAGTTATAGCCGATCGCCTCATGCTGATAATAAGGGTACGCCTCACGCGCCTGCGTCGCCCACCACATCACCTTTTTCTTAGCGGCCAGATCTGGGCAGATCAATGCACCGCCACCAGAGGTGGTAATCATCTTATTACCGTTGAACGACAGGATGCCATACTGCCCGAACGTGCCGACCAACTGCCCCTTGTAACGGGAGCCAAATGCCTCAGCGGCATCCTCAATCACGGGGATGTCATACTTCTGGGCAATCGTCATAATCTCGTCGATTTTGGCAGGCATACCGTAGAGATAGACCGTCATAATGGCCTTGGGCTTACGGCCGGTCTTGGCGATACGATCCAAGATGGCTTGCTCCAACAATGCAGGATCCATATTCCAGGTATCGGCCTCCGAATCAATCATCACCGGTGTCGCCCCCACATACTTAATAGGATTGGTCGAGGCACAGAACGTAAAACTCTGTACGAGCACCTCATCACCAGCCCCCACACCTGCAGCCAACAGACTCAGATGCACCGCAGCAGTACCCGACGCCAATGCCACGACCTCTTTAGAGGAAGACAGAAAACCCTTCAGATCCTCCTCAAAGCCATCCACATTGGGGCCTAGTGGTACCACCCACTTCGTATCAAAAGCCTCTTGAATATATTTTTGCTCCATACCCGTCTCACTCATATGAGCCAAGCACAGATGAATTCTTTTCTGCATTCTATTCGTAATTTGGCTGCAAAGGTACACCAAAAACCACAAACAACCAAATATTTATTCAACTTTTTCTCTTTTCATCATCACATTTTTAGTCACAACTGAGCATATTATTATTTATAATACTCAGATACACAGTTAACAAAAGAATTATAATTGCCCATATCATACATCCTGCCCTGAAGTTGAATGCCAATCATTCCAGTTTGTTCTCTTACTTTATCAAGCGCCGATGTCAATTCAATTTCTTTATTGGAATCTGTTGCACCAGCGACGTCTGAGCGGAGTTGGTCAAAAACTTCTGGTGTGAGTATATATTGTCCAAATACAGACATGTACTTACGTTCCCCGTCTTTACACTTCACGCCCAAGAATTCCTCAGCATAACTGGCCTTAGGCTTTTCGTTCATTTGAGAAATATTCAGTTCTGTCTCGTTTTTATCCTCCCAAGTTCCTGAGAGAATGCCATAATGAGACACTTCTGCCAGTGAGACAGGATGAATGGATACCATTAATTTATTGTATTGCTCATATTTCTCTATCAATTGCAGGGCACAGGGTTTGTTGCTATCAGTTCGATAAAGGGTATCACCAAGTAACAACAAAACAGGTTCCTTATTCGTGAAATCAGCGGCTTGGAGGACTGCATGTCCAAATCCACGCTTTTCCCTTTGATATACATACTTCAGCTTCTTTCCTATAGACAAAATACGATTCTCATATTCCTGCATCTCAGGGCTTAGCTTATGCAAATGTTCTTCTGACAGGGGTGTTTCGAAGAAATCACGATACTTGATACGTTCTTCCTCTGAACCCAGTACCAAACATACTTCCTCAATGCCGCTCCTCACCAGTTCCTCTAGAATAATAAGAATAACAGGCTTTACCATGCCGTCCTTATCCGGTATAGGAAAGAAATCTTTTTTCAAAGCTCTTGATGCCGGGTATAATCTGGTACCAAAACCTGCAACTGGTATGATAGCTTTCCGAACAGTATGAACAGGCTTAATGGTCAAGGGATAAGCCTTCATACCCCTGCTATTTAGATAATCAATAACCTTCTGTTGGCATTCCTTATCTTTTGCCAAGAACTGGATTGAGCCATCACCCTGAGAGCCAACCCCCTTTCCGCCAAACACTAATGGTTGTATAATTGGATCCCTTAATACTTCATGGAGTTTTGGTGATGTAAGTTCTTCAGGGCACATAGGAGCTACGGCCATATCAAACAGAGCCTGTGCGCCTGTCATCAACTTTCCAAGAGCTTCTGCATCACCTTTGGCCATATATTCAATCGCCATGCTAATGATACGCTGATTATCCTCACCCAATGCCTTTTGTTCCCTTTCTTCCATTTCATTAGAAGCGAAGGGATAGCCCTTATTCAAATCACGAAGAATCTTTATGGTATTTTTCTCTGCGCAAAGGTCAGCAAACACCCAAAAAAGATGTTTCTTCACGTTCAATGTTCTTACTTCAACCTCGTCACCATCAAAAGTCATCAAGTTGGGTTTTACACCAAAAGCACATGCTTGATCCAAACGACCACATCTTGATGCTGTTCTCAACTCACCCACGTAGGCGATATTCATTTCGCCCATAGTATTGAGATTGAGTCGGTAAAGCTGATTGAAAGCACGGGCCACCAATACACAGATTGCAGCAGAAGATGAAAGACCTGATTTCATTGGGAGCGTCATCTTCTTCAGCGTGATTTTTACACCACCTACTTGATACCACTCCAACATATAACTGGCGACTCCTGCACAATAACAAAAGAAACTGCCAGATTTGGCAACGTTCTTTAACTCTGTTTCATTCATTCGACAAGCAAAGTCTTGCCAGACATCTGCTATTTCAGGAGCTTCACTATACATTTCAAAGATAGAAGATTTCTCTACCTCCGCATATATTCCCTGCTCAATACCTGTTACAATAGATGCACCGGGAACGATATCAGCATTCATGGTACGGTATTTCCCGGCCCAGTCTGTATGTTCCCCAAAAAGGCACAATCTACCTGGTACAAATAATTCTAATGCCATATTTAAAAGAATCTCCTTAATATTTTGATATTTATGAATTTCACACCTCTTCCTATTTTTCTAACGGCTTCAATGCCTCGACAATCCTTCTACAGGCCTGACCATCGCCATAAGGATTCACAGCCTTCGACATTCTCTCGTATGCTACAGGATCATCGAGCAACGTACTCACCTCGTTCACAATCAAATCATGATTGGTACCCACCAGATGCACAGTACCACTCTCCAAGGCCTCTGGCCGTTCTGTGGTATCACGCATCACGAGCACAGGCTTCCCAAGCCCGGGAGCCTCTTCCTGAATACCGCCAGAATCCGTCAGCACGATATACGATTTCTCCATCATATACACAAACTCCAGATACTGCAGCGGCTCGATAAAAAAGAAATTCTTATATTTGGTCAAATCCTCTCCGAACACCTCATGAATCGGCTTACGGACATTCGGATTCAGATGCATCGGATACACGAAATCCACGTCAGGATACTTCTCCGACAGATCCTTCATCGCAGTCACCATCGAGATAAATCCATCCCCGAAGTTCTCCCGCCTATGCCCCGTAATCAGCACTACTCGCCTGTCCACGGTTCCTGAGCCTGCCGATGGATACCCCGTCTCCTTCAGCACCCTCACCTGCTCCTCGGCCAGTGCCTGATCGGAATGAAGTCTTTCCACCACCATGTGCAACGCATCAATCACCGTATTACCAGTGACAAATATCTGCCCATGCGCCTTCTCCTCCTTCAGATTCTTCGCTGACAGCGGCGTCGGTGCGAAATGATACGTCGCAATACGCCCGGTAATCTGCCGATTCATCTCCTCAGGCCACGGACTATAGATATTATGCGTACGCAAGCCAGCCTCCACATGACCCACGGGAATCTGCTGATAAAACGCAGCCAGTGCAGCCGCCGTACTTGTTGTAGTATCACCATGCACCAGCACCACATCAGGCTTACACTGCTTAAACACATCACGCATGCCAGTCAGCACCCTTGCCGTCACATCATAGAGATCCTGTCCCTGCTTCATTATGTTCAGGTCATAATCCGGTTTGATATCGAATATCTTCAGCACCTGATCCAGCATTTCCCGATGCTGACCAGTCACACACACGATCGTTTCAAAATCCTCCTGATTCTTCTGAAACTCCTTCACCAACGGAGCCATCTTAATAGCCTCCGGACGAGTTCCAAACACAAGCATTATCTTTTTCTTCATATCTATAACTTTTCAATGATCAAATCACTTCCTCCGCATACGCCATTTTCTTTCCAAGCACCGTACAGACAATCATCTGAATATCCTTGGCGAAGGAATAATGTCGATAATAGTAACAATTCAAACGGACTTTATCGGGATAGATCACATGATCATTATACCACTCCGCCAATTCCTGATCCGACATTGCGGCAATCTGCGCTATGGGAATATATCTGCTTTCAAGCATCAGATTTCGCACATCCGCCAGCATTTCATCCTCCAAACGATACTTGAGTGTAGCCGGCCCCGTAATACCAGGGCGCAATTTCAACACATCCCGATCATCCCCTTGCAACTGATCCGCATACCCTGGCACATCAGGCCGTGGCCCTACAAAACTCATGTTGCCAATCAACACATCCCACAACCCAGGCAATTCATCCAGTTTATAATGACGTAACTTGGCACCAAGAGGCGTAATCCGACGATCCCCAGCCACCGACACCGTCGAGCCATCATGCTTCACCGTCATCGTGCGGAACTTATGGCAGTCAAACAACTTACCATCCTTCCCCACGCGCTTCTGCACAAAAAGCACAGGCCCGCCAGGCATCTTCACCTTAATCAATATTGCCACAATCGCGAACACGGGCCAAAGCACCAGCAGACCGATCGCCGCCATGATCCTGTCAAACAGCCACTTTTTAATCATGGATAATTTCCAAATATAATTCATTATTCGACATCTCCTTCACCACCTTCACATTACTGGCAGAGAGGGCAGAGCGATAAGACGCCACATTATCCTTGGACACCGTTTCAAACAGACGAAGGCCGATGCCAAACCCGACCTCATTCAGGAGCTTATTCATGGCAGTACCCAAGCCCTTGCCACGATAGTCGATGTCCACCATCCTGCCACGAAAGCCCTGTCCATGAAAGAAACAGCGGTTAAAACAATACCCAGCAATTTTCTCATTCGAAGGATCCATCAGCACATAAGCCAAGAAAGCCCGATTTCCTTGTAACCGTTTGATACTCCTCGCATCAAACGCATGCGGTCGGAAATAGGTAAACGCTTCATCTGGTTGATGCTCAAAGAAAGCGACCATCTTCTCAGTAGGAACATCGCTCAAAGGCACTAACTCACACCCCTCAGGAATCTCACTAAAGGAAAAAGACCGCAATCTTCGCCCGTATCTCAAGGAGAACAGGCAAGCATTCAGCCGCTCAATGAGATTCCACAACCAGCCCAGCCTATCTCTTATGATGTGTGCAATCTGATACAACATACGCGCCACAAACCATATCCAATCAAACATCCTAAGACATTGTGAATGACATCATCCGTTTCACAAAAACCTTTCATAAAGACAAACTGCAGCAGTTCTATAAAAACCGATAGCCCTCCCCCAAGAAATACAACTCTTTTGAATGTCATCCCTCGCAAACCACAGCTTGCCAAAAAGCCAATAGGCACAAACAGGAGCACATTCAGGATATTCTCACCCAACATCTCCGAGAAATAAGCCTGCTCTCCAAAGTCCCAATAGCTCCACAATGGCATCAGATTATAGCCTCGCTCTGCACTTGGCTGCCGAAAAAAAACAATAGCGCACAGCACCAAGAACACCCATTCTGCTAATAAAAGCGCAGCCCCATATCGCAATCCCTGCCTGAATCCTTTCCACCAGATCAACACCAACAACCCGATAACAAGCAGTCCCAGCAATCCCCAATAGATCTCAACTGGAACACTTGACACTACATTCTTAGCATAAAACTCTATCTCAACCATTAACCGCCTTTCTTTTTTTGTTTCAGAAGATCATAATTCTGATTTCCGCCAATAATACGAAAAGGGCATTGATAACTGGAAGACAGGACATCACGAACCTCATTGTAATATTTTGACCTTACCCCCCCTAATCTCAAAAGAAGATGGCCTAGATTGTCAGTCATCAGCGGTTTATCCACAGACTTCTGAATGGAATCTACAATATCACCATGTTTCTCTTTATACTTATCAGAACACCAAATAAAAAAAGGAATCTCGTATGATTGTAGAGAATCCGATCTTCTTCCCAAATTGTTTCCAGTATCATAAATATCTTCTCCATGATCTGACAAATAAACAAGCACAGAGCACCTATCACGGAAAATAGATATAATCTGATCCAGCACAAAATCATTATATAATGTACAATTGTCATAATGAGCTATCACTTGTTTCTTACCATTAGTTATCCATTCCTCAGATCGATGAATACTATCCACTGTAAAATGTTGAAATTCTGGTATCTGGGGATATCTCTCTTCCGTACTGAAGTGTTGGCCCTGCAAATGAAAAATGGTGAAGATTGGTTGGTTTGTCTGATGCCTTGAACGATATTGTTGGTAATCAGCCACCAAATCAGCATCATACATGGATATATAAGGACGTTGTACGTCATATGAAATAGTCGCAATCATTTCGCCATGCAAATAAGCATTCAATGTAAAATCATACGGTGCAACAGACGAGATATCATACTGATTATCCCAAAAGAGGACTCTGTATCCAGCTTCTCGAAAAATAGCAGGAAAGAATGGGAGATCATACCATTTTTCATTATCTCCAATACTATTTATGCTTAATGTGTTACGAACAGATTCAGATGTATCAGCGTAAGGCGAAACAACATCAGAAAAGGCGAACAAACGTCCTTCCTGCAGTTCACATGCCAAATATGGATTTGTTTTCAATGGATACCCATATATGCTACTATGGTATCTACTATACGATTCTCCGATTACGAGAATCACATCAATAGTATCTTTCTTCCATAACAACTGCGGGCAACTTTGCTGGACAAGCTTGGTTTGGTATTCTGCTTTGGAAAGCACTTCACCTGCCAATTTCAAATCATAGACACAAAACAAGAGGTTGCTAATCTGATCAGCATTTTGCATAGAATGATAACTCCATCTGTCTGCTTCTTCTAAAGAATCACATTGGAACAATTCAACAAAATAGCGAAAAGAAAAGAAACCACCCAACAATACAAAACAAAGAATCCAAGAGATAAAATATCGCTTCCTATTTGATATGTTGGAGAAACATCTGGAAACCTCAACTCTGTATTTTTCGGCAAGGACACAAACAAGAATCAAACCTGCGAACAGAAGCAGAGAAAAAACTCCAGACAAAGAAAACAGATATGTATGTATAAAATCGTTTATCTCTCTAAGATTTGTTTCAGATAGGAATAAAAGTGAGTTAGGTGATATCAGCGTATGTGCACATATAAAAAGAAACACATCTACACATAATAATAGTACAATAACAAAATAAAAAAGATATTTAAGTAATTCCTTTTTTGTATAATACACTATACATGTAAGGATAAAAGAATAAACTGATGAAATAGAAAGGAATCTCAACAAAGGGTATTGATGCCAATCATCCAGCCATCCCGATGGATACTTAACAAACCAATATATGGCTCTATAATCAATTAGCAGAGTCATCAAAATAAAGAAAGGAAGCTCTGCTCCAACAACCCTCATTGGCCAATTCTTCATCTTATCAATCATGTTTCATTGATAAATCTGACGGTATTAAGAAGTCTGTATACACCATGTCCACATCCCTACCGATATGTTTTTTCAGATTAGATTCATCATTAATAGTATATACAGCGATCTTCGCCCCTAATCTTTTATATATTCGCAATAAATATTCTGGCGTTTTGTAGTAAAGAACTATTCGTTTCACCTTACCACAATATAATGATGTAACTAAATATTTAATAAAACCTCTTAAATCACCACCTAAAGATAACATTGGAACATAGCCGTCCTCTTTTAGTTGTTTATAATCATCAATACAAAACGCTTCAACATAGACATGTTCTCTGTTTTTTTTGAAATAATGGTTCAAAATCTGAGGTTCCGAGATCTTGTCAACAACAAATTCAAAGGGTCTTTCTAGCCAAATGCCAACAGCCTCTCGTAATGACATTATTGGTTTTATTTTATATGTTGACGAATCGTGTGTGCATACTACATTACCATCTGGAGTTTCGAACAAATCTAATTCTATATACCGAAAGCCATTATCTAATGCATTCATCAATGCCTTTTTACTATTCGTATAAGTCCGTCCATCAATAGCCCCCCCCGCATGAGCAATCAAATAATCCTGACTTAAAGCATTTATATCCTCAGCAGATTCTTCCAATGGTCTTGTCAACCAAAGCAACACAGCCATAAAGATTAATCCCAATAGCTGCAATACAGCTAAAATCCATTTTAGGCAGTGCTTAATCATGCTATCACTTCTTGAAATACCCTATAAAGAAATCAATCGCTTTATCATTTTCTATCCACGCTAAAAGGATATATAAAACAAAGTATGAAATAAATGAGAATGCAAAGCGCATATAAGGTTGATCAATAAAAAAAACTATCGGAAAACACACAAGAACAGGAATCAACGAATTAAAAACTACCATATATACCTCTTTCCCTTGTTCTAAAAGCGTAATACCTACAAACCGCCAAACGAAATAGGAACTAACTAAGATATTCAGTAATGCATAAATCAAAATCCCCCATACCATCACCATCAGACCATACTGGAAAGTTAGCAAAAGTATCAGTATTCCCAATATTTTTTTTATTAACTCACAGATAAACAATATCTGAGTGCGTCCAATAGCCTTAAATAAATTAGTATGCAGATTAGCCACAACATACGCCATACTGGATACACACATTACCTGCATTAATGGCGCCATCTCCAACCATTTATCAGTCAAAAGGATGCGAATAATATCCTCAGCTTTTATTAATAAAAAAATGTTGATTGGCACAACAATAAAAGCAGAAGCATGCAAGATGCGCAACGCCGCAACTTTCAATTGTGCCAAATCATCTTGCACTCTCGATAGAATCGGATACAGAGCCCTCATGCTCATATCACTCAAACTATAGGCCACATAACATGAATAATTTTCAGCTCGGTTATAGAGCCCTAGTTGTCGCGCATCATATCGTTTACCAATGACTAGAGAATAGAGATTATTATATATCGAATGCACTAAGGCCGTTAATAACATTGGCAAACCGAAGGTTATTAACTGTCGGAACGACTCCATTGAGAATTGAAGACTTGGCCACCAACGGGTATAGATATAATATGCCACGGCCATTAAACCTGCAGCTAACAATGTTTGACCAACTAAGGCCCAATAGGCATAACCATGATAGGCCATCATAACGGCCACGAATCCAGCAAAAAATTGAATGGTGGTAGAGGCTAAAGCCAACTCTTTAAAACGCAATTGTCTTTGTAACAACGAGCGTGGCACAATACCAACTGCATTAATCATCAGAACCAACGCTGATATACGGATGACCTTTCCCAAATTGGGGGTGTGATAAAACTCTTCAATGATCGGTGCTGACAGGAACAATAGCACATACAATGCTACGCTAATAGACATAGAATAAATAAAAGCGGAATTCGCATCCGCTTTCGTGCATTCCTTCTTCTGAATAAGAGCCCCCTCCAATCCACAATCGATAAAAGCACTTGAGATGGCAAAGAAGACGCCCTGCATAGCAATCACTCCAAAATCATAGGGATTAAGCAGGCGTGCCAACAAAACACCAACTCCAAATTGGATGCCAAACACGACGAACTGCTGGACACCACTCCACAGTAAACTTTTATGTGCGTCGCCTTTCATTTCTTAAATATGAGACAGCCGATAATTATCATACAAATACTTCAGGACTCCTAATGGGAACAACAGAGCTGTAAGAGGCCTATTAGCAGCATGACGAAACATTTCCCAATCACCAATTCTCAGTGATAATGCAACATAACAAATAACACTTCTCAGATAGCCTTTCTTCCTGAGCGAAACACATTGATTATGATATGCCCTAAATCCCTTAGGATTGTTAAACAATAATTTCATGTAATTATGAGAATAGCCATCCTCATGGTATTCGCAATGCTGAATATAATAAGGGAATAACATAAACATATATTTCTGATCAATTTGGTCATAAATATATACATCTGTTACAAACTTTTCACCCTCATAAAAAGGAAATGGATATTGTTCTAACACATCACGCCTAAATATTAAGGCGACCTCTCCACTAAAGCCTTTAGCAGATAATTCTGACAGATGAGCAATATTCATTTCATATGGAAAGGCCATTTGTTTCTGACCTATTTCCTTGAAAGCGATAATACCGCAAACATCATCACTATTATTTCTGCTATGATTATTCCAAAAAGAGATAATATCCCCGACAACTTGGTCAGAGCACAAATAATCGTCAGAATCCACACACATAAACAATTCTGCCCTTGATTTCTGAACAGCCTTATTATGAGCCATCATCTTGCCAGAATTATTTTGATATAAGTATCGAATATCCACAATCTTCTCCAGTTTCCATCCCTCAACCAGTTCTTTTGTCTGATCTGTTGAGCCATCATCAACAACCAACCACTCAAAATCTTGACAAGTCTGCTCACACAAACTATCATACAACTTTGGCAAAATATATGCTCTATTATATGTCGGAGTAAAGATTGTTAAGCGTTTCATATCACCCAATAATCATTTCTAGCAATCTACTTTTAATATCAATTGGAATAAATGGGAACATCCCCCCTGGGCGTGCATTATACAAGCATAATGGCAAACTAATTAGAATTATATAATAGGTCCATGAGCTACAAAGTAATGAGATTCTTTCTATTTTACTTTGTATATAGACAGAGAAGTTATCAACAAAATGAGGAATCCCCACTCTTTCAGGAAACAAATAACACAAGAAACATGATGTTACGCAACAATATGGAATAGATCGATACCAATCATCTGCGATAAAGCCCAACATAGGCAAGATAAATAACAATTGAATGATAAATATATTGCTCATCTGTACTCGGCTTTTATTCAATGGATGGTCATTAAGCCTAACTGTATCCATCCTTGTAAACAAATAATATAACGCCATTAACAGATAAATATTAAACGGCCATATGGGTATACTTCCACAAAAGAAAGAACGCCAGGTTATATCAAAAGCTAAATGCTGATTATATGCCAAAGAATACGTCATGCACTCCACAGCCACCCCAATTCCTAGTATTTTATCTGAAAATGGATAATTTTGGAAACATGGCATCCACGATTGCCAAATATGAAATGGCGTAAACTCATCTCCATGCCACACAATAATGGCAGCTAATGAGATAGCCACCGGCCACCACAATAGTACAACTTTCTTCAATCTATCTATTATCGCGGATTTGTTAACGACGAAAGAATGTAAAATCAAAAAAGGGAAAATCGGGAATAGCATTCCTTCATGAAGCAGAATAATAACTACCGAGAGTAGCCACACATAAATTATGCCCCCCCCAAGTAGATATTTTCTATATTGCAAAAATAGCCAGAAAGCCAACAACAACATTAGGCAATCACGACGAGAGTCCAAAACACCCATTTCTAATCCATATAGCCGATAATACAAAAACATAGGGAACAATAATAACCATATAGGCCAGTTCATTCTCCGAAAAAGTATTATACACAAAGATGTAAGACCGACTAAGCAAACTACATTAATCCCTATAATCAAATAAGGTACAGGATAAGGATGGATCTGGTACAATCTATATAACATCTCACCAGCCAGTCCACGCCTGACAAAGCCTCCTTGATAATTGATAAGCCATTCACTTATACCCCATGACTCATAAAGCGATAAGTCGCCAAACAAATCTGGAAAATGTTTTATGTCAAGATTGAACTGCCTCAAAAGAACAACAACAATAATGAGGCAAGTTGTCTTTAGAACTAATCGAGGAAGCAACTCTTTTCTCATTTTTTCTCTGCAACAACAATAACACTACTTCCAAATAGTAGTCTTATATTTCTCCTCAGGAAAAGCATTTCTACACTCTCAAAGCATTTCAAAACAAAACTTACAATACCATTCCTTTTTTTATGTTGATAGGCTTCTCTTCTAGCATTCTCCTCAAAACTTAACTCTTCCGAACGCTTGGATATCTTCAACTTCTCCATCATAACTCTTACGAGCCATATAGGAATATATAAGAAAGAAAAGAAATAGTTTGAATACAAGACACAAAAGCCATTAGACTCAAGCTGATAACACAAGTCCGCTCTTTTATATCTTCTAAAATGTCCAAGTTTCACATCCTCACTACTCCACAATGACATAAATGCAGGAACCGTCAGGATAATTCTACCACCTTTGGGCATTTTATCATAGATAGAGGACAAGAAACGATTATCATCCTCCACATGTTCAAGAACATCAAGACTAGTGCATTGACAAATATCGAAATCAACATCTTCAATAGAGCCGTTAATACAACATGGTACACCTCGTCTCTTGGCATTAATACAGGCCTCATAAGCAGGTTCAATGAGAGCCATATCATATTCATCTTTTGATAATCTGCCTGCAATATAGCCATTTCCCCCTCCTATATCATAGGTTCTTAAGTTTTTTTTAAAGAATCTGTCAGAAAAGTATCGAATGACGTCATATTTGTACGAGAACCACCATGAGTTATCTTCAACGTCAAAATACTCATCTTGCAATTCTGCTGAGAATTGCGTTTCTATTGTAGATTTTGTATTCCCGTTCAAGAAAATACCATTTTTATCTTCGAATAATGCCATTTTTAGTCATTATTTTGATTCGTTTCGTTATACTCATTTACAAGATAGACTGGTCTATTCTTGCTTTCCATAAAAATGCGTCCTATATATTCACCTAAAATTCCTAAGAAGATTAAGTTTAGTCCACCCATAAACAATATTGAGATAATAAGTGTGGGATGACCTGCCACAGGTTCGCCAACAAAAAACACCACATATAACATATAGATGATATAAATAAGGGAAAATAGCGATACAATTAGACCAATAATTGTGGATAGTCTTAATGGAAATATCGTGGAAGAAGTTATACCATCTACTGCAAGCTTTAACAGCCCCCATATTGTGAAAGATGTATGGCCAGCATAGCGATCATGTGTTTCATACATGACTGATGTCTTACGGAATCCAATCCATGCATACATACCTTTTGTATATCTTTCATTTTCTCGTAAACTGCGTAAAGCCTTTATACATTTTGCATCAAGAAGCCTAAAATCGCCAACATTTGGTAAAACATCATAACGTGCAGATTTCTGTAGGATATAATAAAACAGGCGCGTTAGAACCTTCCGTAACCAGCCTTCATTTCCCCTATTTATACGTTGACCATAAACATCATCAAATCCCTCTTCCCATTTTGTTATCATTTGCGGAATGATCATTGTAGGATGTTGTAAATCGGCATCCATAATAACAACAGCATCACCCTTGGCATAATCAAAACCAGCTAACATGGCACATTCCTTTCCAAAGTTTCTGGACAAATCCAAATAGCTAATACGGGAGTCTTTTTCTCTATCATGCTTAATGACTTGTAAAGTGTTATCTGTACTCCCATCATTGATGAACAAGAATTCCCAAACATAATTACCTTGAGAATTTGCCATTTCTATCAAAGACTCATAAAGAGACGGCAATGATTCCTGCTCATTATAACATGGAATCAATATAGTTATCTTTTTCTTCATTATACGCTAGATTAAGTTACAATGGTAAAAATACAAATAGTTAGAAATGTAAGCAAAATAACGACTATATAAAATAGTCTCATGAAGAAGGACTAATTACTTTTAACTTATAGATTCGTTGCCAATATCCTTGAAAACTTTTCCGCCCCACTTTTGGTCAAATGCATCCGATCTGAAAAATCTGACTCGACAAAACGTTTGTCCTCTCGATAGTCAAGATAAACAAAAGGATACTTTTTCTGAAGACTTATAATCAATTCACGATTCTTTGTTATTTAGCGAGGACTTAGTAAAGAATTCCAACTTTTCCAATGAGGAGGGGATATAATTACAAATCGAACATTATGTCTTATACAGAAAGAAAGTTCCTCTTCTAATAACTTTACATTATTATCTGCATTTTCATATGAATCTACGGTTTGAATTCTTGCGTATTTTTAATTCTCACGATCGAAAGTAGGTGCTAGCTCTGCTGAGAAATCTGCTCCACATTGCCAACCAAGATACGCGCCTTGGTGTAATCAAATGTTCGACGATTTTGATACTGTGGTAATAGGTTGGTAGCTCGCTCTATAGGACCCGCAACTAACTGAGGGAAGAAACTGATAAACGCGAAAAATGCCACGACATCACGCGTAGCAGGCAATTGCCGACGATAGACATCTATGGTATAGCTTAATGCTTGGAAAGTATAAAAGCTAATACTCACTGGCAATATTACATGCAATGTCGGCGCATCAATCGTCATTCCTATACCTGCCATAATCGTTTGAAAACTATCAGCAAAGAAGTTGAAATACTTAAAGACGCCAAGTACCAACAGGTTCACTACAATATTCAAGCCAGCCCACCATTTGGCAGTTATTTGTTCATCTCTTTGGAAACAATGGTCTATCAATAAGCCACTTCCATAACTGCATAGACTTGTAAACACGATAAGCAGCAGAAAGCGCCAATCCCACCAACCATAGAATACATAGCTGGCAACAACCACAAACAGATTCTGCCAACGCAAATTTCGCTGGAACACATGCCAATACAACACAAATACGATTGGCAGGAAGAAAAGGAAATTGAACGAATTAAATAACACGCAGCTTTTGCTTAAAGCATCACTGTATCAATTGATAACAGAATAATTGAGTTCCATTCTCGCAAGTAGCTGATGAAATCAGCTTATAGTTTGATTGAACAAACTGGTAGTCGGCGTCAGACTCTTGGTAGTTATTCTGGGAAGAATATCTTAAAAGATTCCTAAAGAAGTCACTTGTACAAGTTGTAAATATAACATACTCTGGCCTCACCTTCCGGATCTTACCATTTTCTTCCTCATATAACCTCTTTGAGATTGAAAGTTGAGATGGTAACAAGATTCTATTTTTTTGTACGATTCCAGCTTTCATAAAATCTCGTGCAAGGAGAGCACCTCCCATATTCCAAATTTCTGTTCTCTTTGAATCTGGTATTGATTTTGTAACCTGAAGAAATGATTCCGACGGGCCGTCAACATCAGAGAAATTTATATGTATCTCATGAATTGTTAAAAGACCATATAAGATCGTTATCGTAGGAATCGCCATAAACCTGATTCTTGAACATGAGATATAAGCAAAACTAACTACCAGCAATGGTACAAATACGATAAAATAATGAGGGTATATCTTGCTTCCTATAGACAACGCGGTAAAGACAAAGAAAAAGAAGATAAACCATGCTTCCCGATTATTCTTTCGCAGCATTGGAAACAGGAATATAATAGGCAATAAAGCTACCCCTGTGGATTTAGGATCTTTCCATAATACGAATCCCACAAAACTATCATTTTTTACATAGTCCAAATTAAAACCTATGGTCCCATAAAGCATGTCATCAATGCCGTTAATGCCATTCAATATATACATATAGCAACAAGCAACAATTGGCAATATCACAAATCCTGTTGAAAACCATACCATAGATCTTCTTATATAGTCAAATTTTCTAAGCCACAGGGCTTCAATCAAACAACATAACAACATAGCGATAACAGATGCTCCATTGTTTATTCGTGAAATAAATAATGCACCAATACATAGTCCGATAACAAACATTGACCACTTGTTAAATTCTTGTGTAGTTCTCTTTCGGCTTTCAAGCCAAAGCATCATGGGAATACTAATAAACAGGAATGCCCACTCTTCTGTTAAATTTCCTTCCTCAGTATATACACAAATACCCAACAGAGATATCGCTAAAATAAAAAACCTCAAAACAGGCAGATTGAAACCACTTAGCATTTTATACCAAACGGTCAAAACTAATGATAAGTTTATAATTTGCAAAAAAGCAATTCCATACCTAGGATGAATCCAATACCCGATGGCATTTATCCAATAAATCATGATGCCTTTATGCTCAAATATCTCTGTATAAGGGATTTTACCATGAACCAGCGCAAATCCTATATATTGATAGATGCCAGAATCTAAGAAACTAGAATTAAGAAGTGGAGATGTACTTAATGACTTTGTAAGTACAAATATTGTGGAGATGATAAATGAAACCAGCAATACTACAAAATATCTTTTCATACATTATTCTTTTAAACAATGATTTCTCTACTCTGCCAACAAGCGTGGAGTAAAATAGAAGTAATACATTCTAACATCTCATGTAAGTGTTTTCAAAAATTAATAGTCTTATCTACAATATATGATGGTCGTCCTTTGGCCTGAATATACACTTCTCCAATATATACTGCAATGATGCCGATAGTCATCATTAGCACCCCAGCTATAAACCATAGCGAGACAAAAAGTGTTAGCCATCCACTGACTGTAATGCCTGTCATAACATAATGGATAGCCATTATTATTCCTGCGATTATTGACAAACCAACTAAAAACACGCCAAAATAAACTATTAGCCGTAATGGTTTTGTTGAGAATGCCACTGATGTGTTTAAAGCTAAGCTTATTCGTTTCATAAGGGTGTAGGACGAAGACCTGCCATCTGTCCGTTCCTTGTGAGGAATAGGAAGCTTTGCACTATTAAAGCCCACCCAATGGTTCATCAGAGGGTAGTATCTACGATAATCCCCCATTTTTTGCATCGCATTGACGACCTCTCTTTTATATAAAACATAGTTTGCGATACTCTCATCCTGTTGGGTATCTGTTAAATAACCAAGAAGACGATTAAACAGAGTAGATCCCATTTTTTTAATATTACCATCTTGACGATTCTGACGACTTGCGAAAACAACATCGTATCCTTCCATAGCTTTTTCATACAGATCTTTGATAAAGGACGGCGTATCCTGAAGGTCACAATCAAGAGTTACTATCCAATCACCAGTGGCCGCATCAAGACCTGCATTTAATGCATATTGTTGACCAAAATTCCGACTTAGGAAAATACCTTTCACTCTCTGATTCCGCCTACATATCTGCTGAATGATTACGCCACTGTCATCGGGGCTGTGATCTTCAACAAGAATTATCTCGTAATCATTTGTCAACTCATTCGCAGCCGTCTCTATCTCTTTAACAAGCTCTTCCAACAGAGCTGCAGCCCCATAAACAGGACTAACAATTGAGAGTTTCATCGTTCTAAAATTTATTAGAATAAAGTATCTATATCCTGAAAGGACTTAATGCCGAGAAGTTTTTCTATCTTTGAAGAATCAAAATAGGTAGAACCACTTTCTATGCGTAAATCATCTTCCGGGAATGGCACACATTTCACACGAGCATCATAGAGTGAAGCAATTTCTAACGCTGCTTCAAAAAGAGTATGGGTGCGGCCTCCAACATTATAGGTCTGATTGAGACTTTCATATTTTGATACCCCCTGTACAATCTGAGAGCACAAATCCTCCATACTTGTAAAAGTTCTTTTGGTCTGACCATTTCCATACAATGTAATCAATCCTTTTTCTTTGGCTTGACGAATAAAAAAACCTATTGTACCAAAAGAATAATCACGATCTAACATATTACCAAATGGTACACAAATACGGAAAATTGTATATGGAATGTCATACATGTTTGCATAAACATTTAGCAGGTATTCGCTCGCCAATTTGTTGACTGCATATAGTGTTTTAGCTTCTTTTTCATCACATTCTTTTAATGCCACCTCAGCTCCCTTATAGACCAATCGTGATGAAGGGTACACCACTCTTGGACGGAAACGACTCTTTCTAATGGCATCAAGTAAATGATTCAGACCTATTTCATTAATCTCATAATACTCTTCATAACGATCGAAAGCTACTTTGGTACCCGTCAATCCCGCGAACATATAGACATAATCCACATCAAGGTTGACAAGATTCATTTGCTCCCGTTTTGTGATGTCAAGCTGATAATAACCATCAGTATCGTCTGAAACTATATCATAGCAATCAACATGGAAACCTCGTTGTTTCAAATACCATTCTAGATGCTTCCCAATGTAACCTTTTGATCCTATCAATGCAACACTCTTCATAAACATCACCCCTTTTTACTCAACTCTTCGATAATATCCAATCCTTTAGCCTGATACATGATATCCTTATAATGTTTCTCTCTCTGTTGTGGATTACAGATAATACGATGGAATTCATCCATTGCTGCTATAAAATGATTATATGGCGGTATAACAATATCTTTCCGGACCCCTTGGAATTCCATGATAATATGTGTTTCTTCCGTTGGCTTTGGTGTATAAGCTCTTTGGCATATAAGTTTGCCCACACTACCCCAAATCTCATAATTACACTGATAAAAATTATCAAAACCGAAAGATATCTCTGCGCTCAATTTTTCACTGGCAGTCAGAAAAGCAGAGCCATAAATACTTGTTCCATTTTCGTCATAATATACATTAGAAGCTTTGATTTTAAATATATTACCAAATAAGAAATTTACACACCGCCATACGTATCCTGCAGCATCTTTCAAAGCCCCTCCACCGATTACATTATCATATCTAAAATTATGTGGATCTGGGAAAGGAGGAAAACCAAAAGAAGCACGAATGATACGAGGCTCGCCGATTTTACCAGAACTTAATATCTGCTTCACTTGTTCGTGTTGGCTATGATATTGAAACATATATCCCTCCATCAATGCCAGTTTTTTTTCCTTAGCAATTTGAACCATATTATGCGCATCTGCACTGCTCATGGCTATGGACTTCTCTGCATAGACATGCTTACCTGCCAGAAGAGACTTGGTAATCCATTCCTTGTGTAATCCCGTTGGTAAGGGCATATAGATAGCATCAATATCATCTCTCTGCAATAATTTATCATACCCAATGACAGCCTCACAACCAAACAGCTTCGAATAATCTCCAGCTTTCTTGTCTGTGCGTGAAGCAACGGCTACAAGCTCCCATTGTGAAGGCATCTGCTTGATTGCAGGTATCATCAGTCGTTGGGCAATATTGGCACACCCCATCACACCTATTCTATATTTATTCATGACTACATCTGGAACTGAATGGCAGACAATATACTTCGAGCTGAAATATTAACGTAATTATTATACGTTACAAATGAGAGTAGTTGATTGAGTGTCATCCAGCAAAAATTACCACCTTCATCAATATCACTATCTTCCGAGACCTCCACTATCATATTGAGATTCTGCTCATGATAAAAACGACCTCCTTCTTCCGATTGATAGACAGAATACCATATTTGTTCCTGTCGGGCATTAAGAACGATATCAAGATACGGCACAGTATATTCATTCTCTCCTTTACGATAGTTTCCTGTCAAGCACTGTACTGTAGGGGCCAATTCCACGACATCGAAATTGCCAGCTTCCAATTTTGCCTGCACTAAGAAATGATATATCCCCTTTATTTTCTTAACAATAAAAGCCGCTATACCTTCTTGAGCAGCTTTTACCATCGGCTGATCCCAAGAAACAACCTCACGATTCCCGATTTCAACATGAACACCTATCACAGAGAAATATTTCCCAAGTTGATGGCTAATGGCATAATCATTCACATTCCAATTCTGAATGCTCCTTAAAGGAATAGTAGAAACATTCAACTCATACTTAAATTTTAGATTAGTTATCCATTGTATGAGTTCATTGAAATCGTGAAGATGATTGTCACGACTCAAAATGGAATATATATTAGAAGAAACTATATCTTTTCCATTGCTATTAATAACATTGAAAGCCTGCAATAGTTGCAAATTTTCCTCCTTATAACTTCCATAAGGAACACACGAAATAACTGTACGCGTATCCATATTCACGATATTAGGATATTGCATCAATTCTTTTATTTGACGCAAAGTAACCCATCGGAAATTATCATAAACTGGTATCACCTCATTTGAAGGGACTTCTACAATTATATTCCTGTTTCGTTTATGAAGGAATCTGGCGCCTTGTTCACTTTGAAGCTGATCAATCAAAACTTTTACATCTTTCTCACCATTGAAATACTCAAGATATAGAGGAGCTTTACCCTGATGAACTCGAGTATAATTACTACGAGTCGCTTGCAAAGTAGGAGATATTTGAACCGTATTTATATTTCCTGGTTCTATTTTTGCCTGGATCAGAAAATGGTAGATACCATTAATCTTCTTTACGAGGAATCCTAAAAAGCCTATTTCTGGTTGATTGATGATAGGCTGGGACCATGACGAGACTTGTCCATAATTGGTTGAAACACAAATACCCTCTATGCTGAAAAATTTACCCGACTTATGACTAATCTTTTCCTCATTATAGTTCCAACCCTGTAGCCTTTTCAGTGATATTTGCTGAATATTAGAAACAACAGAGTCATTCTGTTCTTTTATCCATTCTAGAATCTCTTTAGTAGAACTACTCCCCAAAGACACGGCAGATGCCAAAAAGTCTGTAAATACTCTATTCCAATTATTCATCATCTCAATAAATTGATTTTAATTAGAGTCCAATATCTCATTATAAAAATCTATCAGGCAATTCCTGACAAAGCCTTTTTCAAAGCGTGATGCAATCATCTTCCTTGCATTTGCAGCCATTCGATCACGTGCAGGTTTGTTTCGAATCATGTCCAACATGGCTTTATATAAAGCATCCACATCCTTTGGAGGAACGATAACACCATTCCCTCCCTGAACGATAATCTCACGTGAGCCATTGATGTCAGTAACAATGCTTGGTAAGCCCATAGCACCTGCTTCTATCACCGTATTAGGGAACCCTTCCCGATAACTGGGGAACACGAAGCAATCAGCAGCGGCATAACAGGCCAACATTTCATCTCTGTATTTGGGTCCAAGGTATTCGACAGATGGGTTACTCTCAATGATATCCTTAGATGACTGCGATATCGGATCCAAATCGTTTTCATAGGGACCAATCAGCAACAATCTGACAGGAGCAATGCCAGACAGCATTTCCATCGCCTGACACAATTCGTTGATTCCCTTATCCTTCACAATTCGACCAACGAAGACAAAAGTAAAGACATTGTCTTTTCTAATTTTCTGCGCCAACGCCATTACCTCAGGCCGACGATCAAATCTTACCATATCAATTCCGCGCACATTCCCGTATCCCAACACTTTCATGGGTTTCTTGGTAATTCCATTTCTTTGAAGATCATTCTTTACACCTTCTCCTTCTGGAATCACATGAGTCGCACAAGCACAAGTAAGTCTATCTGTCAGCATCAGGATTTTCCGCTTGAGCCCTGTAGCAGTTGGGAAAACAAGTCCTGTAAATGTATGTACCCTTACAGGTACCCTTGTAATCCATCCAGCTATCATGCATAACAATCCAGCTTTGGGAGTCATCGAATGCACCATCGCAGGCCTTTCTCTCAGGAACACATAGATCAATCGGCACAACGATATTAAATCATGCCCCAAAGAAATATGCCGTTCCATCGGAACACTAATTCCCCTGACCCCATATCTTTCTTCTGCCTCATCCAACTCATGTCCAGGCGAAGACAACAGTACTACCTCATACCGCTTTTGCAGTTCAGGTAGCATCCCCGTCACGAATATCACTGACATTGGAACCGTACAAGCACGGATAATCTTTGGTTTGCTCATGCACGAATTACTTACTGAAAGGATCCCTACAATTTCCGTTTAAGATATGACAAATAATTCTTTAGGCGATACCCTCCGATGAAAATTACGAGTTTCCGGAGGAACCTGTGTGTAGGTGAGGTCCACGAGGCTGCAAAATGATGAATTGTATATGTGTTATCTGTTAAGTAAATCTTATTGTCAGACTTAGATTTTGGACAGAAATAGTCCTTTGGGTAAATTGTAATAATACCAGGAAACACCTGATATGTATTATTCTGTTTCAGACCTAATGGCAACATATAATTCATGATTGTCTCAACATTTGTTGTCAAGTCCATACTTCCATCAGCTTTCACAAAATGCTTGCCAATATAATAGTCTAAGTTATCCTTTGCCCATTTGCTGTTTTTCTCACTGGCCATAATACCTGTAGGCACAAGTCTTTCATCCTCAAATCCCGAGAAAGCTGGATTATCTAGGAAACAATCTAATGGTTTTAGCACTTCAACATCAGTATCCATGTAGATACCACCTTCGTGGTATAAAGCATATAATCTTACAACGTCTGTTACAAAAGCGAACTTGCGGTTTTCGTATGCTTCACGAGCATAAGGATACATCTCTAAATCGAAATTATCCTCATTCCACTCTTTTATCTCATAATCTGGACAATTTTTCTTCCATGATTCTAAACATTTCAAAGCCAACTCGGGCATTTGACCACGCCCGAACCAACAATAATGAATAATCTTCGGTATCATTTACTTAATTTCTTATTAAATTCCATTTTTTGATTTCCTGTTACTTTGCATTTGGTAAAATAATAGAATGCGACACCAATAGGAGAAAGCATCAAAGTAAAAAAGGGCTGTGAATTATCAAGAATATCCCGAACACGATTAGCCCTAATGCATGAAGATACATAATGAATACTCAGTTTGATTTTTCTTAAAAATGAAGAAGTATGATCCATCTCAAATTTACGATAGAACATCCAACCATTGGGATTATTCCAATATTGGCGATACATACTGTAACTTGAACCATCTTGTTGATAATCTACTACAACCAAAGGATGATTAACGACCAACATTTCATATTTTTCTTCAACTAAAAGGTATTTGTATGCTAACCCGAAATAACGCTCTCCTTCAAAAATCGGATATTCAGGAGTACTATTAATGATGTCTGTTCTATATACGAGTTTCTTATCACCCTTACCACCTTTTTCGTAAAACTTTCCAACTTTGATTGTTTTCCGGTCTTCAGGAAACCTAGTTCCAATAACGGAACCATCTTCAATGATATCAAGGCCAACAAGTCCTGACAAGTTTGGATTTCCTTCTTTCTTCCATGTATTGACAATAATCTCCACGGCATCATCTGGCATCCAGTCATCCGAGTCAATACAGGTATTCAGTTCTGTATGTATATTCTTATAGGCCGTATTATGGGCACCATGCATGCCTTGGTTTTTCTGATAGATATAGCGAATAGGGATCTTATTTTCTGTAATCCAGCCCTCCACAAGTTCACGAGTATTATCTGAAGAACCATCATCTATGACCAGCCATTCAAAATCCTTACATGTTTGTCGGCAAAGACTTTCATAAGTTCGTTTTATCGTATGAGCCCGGTTATAGGCTGGCGTAAATATTGTCAATGTTTTCATCATTCAACAGGATATACAATATATTTCTTTGTTGGAGATTCTTTTTTCTGAATAATTTTACCAGGATTACCTATGACAATACAATTATCTGGGACATCAAAATTCACAAAAGCACCAGGAGCAATTAAAACATCATTTCCAATATTTACCCCCCCAACAATAACAGAATTAAATTTCATACTTACGCTGTTACCAATAACAGGACTACCAGCATGTTTTCCTAAAGAATTTCCAATAAGACAACCGGGTGATATACTAAAGTTCTTACCGATTCTAGCATTTGGATTGATGACGATTGTTCCCCAATGTCCAATATAAAAACCATCTCCAATTTCTGTTTGTATAGGGATCTGTATGTTTGTTATATAGGATGTTACACGAACGATAACCTTCCATATAAAACCCAAAGAGGAACTAGATTTTTGAGCACGTCTATAGAAATAAGTATAAGTATAACCAGGAACAAAAAAAAGGTATTTAAATCTAATACTCAGTTTCTTATAATTTTCACCTTCATACCTATATAAATCTTTCCAACATGAATTCATCATTAAAACATATTTCTTAGTAAAACAGTTGTAAAGGCAAAATGAGCCAGCAAAATCCAAGCAACTTTTTTGCTATGCTGCATCTTAAACACAGGAAAATTCAAAAGAGGATAAGCTAACACTATCGGATAAAGGAACCAAGATAGATAAGCGAAACGATTTGAAAATAGACTTCTTATCAGAATCACCCAGAACGCATTCGCATACATATAAGTCCCCAAAAGAATCAAATAAGTATTATTATATAGTTTTCGTTTGAATATAGTGTACCAACCTAAAATTATTGGTATAGAGCTATATAGAAGGAAATCCCACCGGAAACGGCTCTCCACTTCTACACCCCAAGTGTTTACCACGTCTTCTCCACTCTGTAAGTTTGCAGAAAGACGCTCATCATAACCCAACAGGGTCAACAAATTCGACAGATAACCTCCAATAAGTAGGCTAAGAATAATGGAGGCCAGCCATGTCATATACATATATTTCGGTTTCTTTATATAATACGAAAACAACATACAAGCAACTGGTAAGGCTGTGGATTTATGACAGCCTATAGCAATTAATGATAAGATTGCCGGCCACAATTTTTCCCCTTTACAAAGCCTTGCCAATGCCAAAATCATAAAACTACATGCGACACCATTTCGAATTCCATTTATAGAATAGCCATAAAAAGAAAAAGCACCGATACAGAACAGCATCAAAGTTGCCCCATGTTTATAGTCCAACTTCCGACAGCCCAAAAACATCATGGTAATATAGAAAATCATCACGATCAAGAAGAAGAAATTCACACTCATCACTTGAGCGCAAAGAAACATCACTGAATAGAACAACCAATCACTACCTGCGCTCTGTGATGCTTCGAAAGAGCCATCATGATTATTGATAAGACTATATACTCCATATCTCTGCATTACTCTATATCCATCCGCATAAACGGTTGTGTCGCCAAAAACAAACGCGACAGGTCTAAGCCCAAAGAATAGAACAAAAAAGATACAAAACAATATCAGAGGTTTATAATTATCCATTTGTACAACCACAGAACAACCCCTCCTATATCTCATTCTGTTATATCTTGATACAGTTAACAGCATGACAACAAACCAATATATAAAGAAGTAATATGGAGCGAATTCTAACATAATCGATTATATTTTATGAAGAAGATGATTAATCAGAAAGGCATTCTTCTTCCCGATTATTCTAAAAAAAAAGTTCTTTATCTGGTGTAATCTAAAACCTAATGAATGATGATCCATCCAAGAGCAATCATAATGATGGATCGAGACTGTCCTATCTGTAAGTGATGTAATACCAGTAGTAGAGTCCATCGGGCAAAAGTAATCTGCAGGATAAATCCACAATCCATCAACCTCTTGCATTTCATCAGAAACCTTCATACCATGTGCATAAAGTTCTTGAGTTGTATAGGTAACAATTGTTGCATCATCGTACGAGCCATCAGCCTTTATATATTCCAACCTCCTATATCTATCCAGCATCTTCTTGTAAAAGGGATGGCCACATTCAACTCCAAGCCCTAGTCCAGGAGCTACCATCGGTTTCCCCTCAAGGAAAGCACTCTGTTCGATTCCCATAAAAGATCCTCGCTGTATGATATCATTAAACGGTTTGATAACTTCCACATCTGTATCAAAATAGAGGCCCCCATAATGATATAGAATCCAGAAACGGGCATAATCACTCACAAAAGCGTACTTCTTTGCCTCATAGGCCTGCTGAGTATATGGAATGATATTCACATCAAAATTATCCTCATTCCACTCTTTTATCTCGTAATCAGGAAGAAAATTCCGCCAACTGACAATACACTTCTGCGCTGAAGCAGGCAGTGGATTTCTCCCGAACCAACAATAATGTATTACTTTAGGTATCATTTCTTCTGTCTAAATCCTATAATATATTCCGCACCTGGCAGATAGCTAATAAGCCATGTGAGTAAGAAGCTACCCCAAAAAGTAAATAAAGTAACCACCAGAATCTGTATAACTCCCAAGTCATATAACAAAGTCCACTTCCATATTAAAGAACGCATAACAAAGATATGCACAAGATAAATACCAAAACAGCAATTACTAACCAAAACAATCAAGCTATGCAGTTTTGAAGTATTAGTATATTTTATATCCATCCGTTTTATCAATAAGAACCACCCTCCCCCCATCATTGCGACCAAAATGCTCAGATACCAAAATGAATCATAAAATTGGATTGTAACCTGTTGAGTCTTCATAACAACAGCAACAGATAAAGGAAATAATAAAAGTGTGAGGCATTTCCAAACTGCCAACGACTTCACATAGGTTCTCAAATAGAAACCCAAAATAAAATACCCAACATATCCTCCGAAATAGTATAATATCCCAGTATGGCCTTCATTGACACCAACAAAACCACGGATATATGGATAACACAACGTAATAACCCATAAAATTAGATAAAATTCCAGTTCTCTCATACCCACCTGCTTCAGCCATGGAGAAATAATTGGAGCCAGAAGATATAACCCAGCAAGCATATACATAAACCACAATACGACTCCAAACTGATATGAAAACGGTATTGATATAATCGGATGCCACACATTATCTATATTCAAACCATACATCTGCCAATAAACCAACATATAAAAGAAAGTCCAAAACAAGGTCGGAAAGACAATCTTACCTACTCGTCTCTTAAGGAACTGCTTTGTCGGCATATTCACTGGCAGCAATAACGCGCCACTCACCATAACAAATAATCCGACACCAGGAGCTGTCAGCAAGCTGTCTGTTGACAAAACATAACTGCTTAAACCAGTCTTGGGGATCGGTGCATGCATAGCTATAATCATCAAACATGCAAAAATACGTATAATATCAAGATAAAGGACCCGACTATTCATCTTAATAACAAATCTATATTTGCCACTTCATCTTCATTTCCATAATCATGGGTTTGTAAAAACTCCACAACCTGTCGCTGTAATATCTTATTCTTTATAAAATTAACCATCCCTTGAGCACAGCCTTTATTATCCATTGGTACAATTACCCCATCAACACCATCCTTTATCTGACTTTTTGCCGTAGGATAATTAGTTACAACAACAGGTTTACAAAGCATCTGGGCCTCACGAACTGTAACGGACTTACCCTCATAACGTGAAGGTTGTGCATAGATATCACAAGCCTTAATATATGGATATGGATTCGTACGTTTACCCAAAATGATAACATAGTCTTCCATTCCAGCCTCTAGTATCTTCTGACGAACCAACTCATCATTGCCGAAACCAATGATAAACCAGTGTAAATCAATACCATTTTCACGAATCCGTCGGCAGATATCAGGCACATTATCATAGTTCTTGGCATCCGTAAAGCGCCCTACAGAAAGGGCATTAACAACCCCATCCTTTTTAGGCATCTCTGCAGACACATCTTTCTTCCCAGCTCTTTTTCTTACGAAATCCGAGAAAAGGATATTCTCTATCAAGACTATCTTATCTTTCAAAGAAGGAAATATTTGTAAAAACGAATTTGTAACATCAGGAGAAATACTGACGATATGATCATACGAAGACCAAACAGGTAATTCCGCCTCAGTATCAAACTCAACCTTGGTATAATCCGTATGTATCCAACAAGCCTTCTTCTTTGCTTTTACCTTACTCAACACATAATTATGAGGCTGTAGAAAGCTGATTGCCAAATCATATTCCCCATACTTATCCAATGAAGGCAAATAAGGTGCCACTTCCTGAGCAATATATTGAAAAATGGCATATTGTGGTTTGGAAGAATCTTTTGGAGAATAATTCCATGCCCTCCACCTGGCATTTAAACGTGCCCATGCTAAACAAAAATGCCCTTTAAACATTGTTTCAACAATAGGGCTCTCAATACATGCATATGCAGAAATCTCCGGCAAAAGATTCACTTCCTTTGGAATAAATTGCATCAAATCTCCTTGATGGCGATGAATAAATAAGTCCACCTGATATTTAGAATAATCCAATGCCTGTAGCAATCCGATGAGACTTATTTCTGCTCCACCCAACTCCAAATAATGCATGGAAATAAAGATTCGCTTCTTCATCAATTCTCAATAAGTTGATAAAATTTCTCGATTTCTTCTGTATTACCTTTTTTTTCATGCTTTTGATAAGAGACAATATGTTCATAAAGCATCTTATCATTCAACAAACGTTCTATCGCATCAGCGACAGCTACAGGATCTTGAGGGACAACTAAGCCATTCTCACCTTGAACCATCTGCGCCCATACAGCATCAAAATTAGTAGTTACTACAGGACGGTTTAGAATTCGAGCTTCTGCAATAGATAAACCATAACCTTCATACCTTGACGTCTGAACATATATTGTACAATTCTTAATATAAGGATATGGGTTGGGAGTCGTCCCCAACAACACAAAGTAAGCCTCAAGATGATATTTGGCTATATAAGCTTCCATTTCTGACCGATACCCCCCACGACCAATTGCATACCATCTAAATCGGATATTCCTCTCCTTTAGAATCCGACATGCTTCCAACGTAATATCGTAGCCTTTTTGATCCCTTTCTAATCTTGCGACTGTCAACAAACACGGAATATCATCGGGAAAAACTTGTTCCTGCTTCTCCAAAGCCAATCTGTTAATGAGAGAACTATCCAGCATGTCTTTGATGATAGTCATTTTATCTTTGAAGTCCGGATATACATCTAAAAACTCATTATAGGCGGAATCAGAAACCATAACGATATGATTAACCCGCTTATAATAATTCTTATAAAAAGCGAAATTATCACCCTCTGGAACATATTTCACATTAATCCAGGCAAACTTATTATGTGCAGAGACTTTATCAACGACATACATCGTCGGAATATTCTGTGCATAAGCAACAGCAATATTATATTGTACTGATGATGGAGGAATACAATCAGAAACGTATCTCCAGAAAAAGCGTGCCTTATCTCTATTCTCTAAATTATGCCCTTTAAACCGTAAAGAAAACGAATATCTCCATCTTGCAAGCAGCTTTTTTACGTCAAATGTCAAGAATTGGCGAAGAATCGTATATCTTGCAAACAGAGTATATTCAAGAGGAGGAAGCAGATTAACTTCAGCAGGCAGATATCTTTCAAATTCACCACCATAGGCAAATAACTGTAAGTCAATATCAAACCTCTCTTTGTCTATGACAGAAAGGAAGGTAACCAAACTCTTTTCAGCTCCAGCAGCAGTTAAGGATTCAATGACAAACAATATCTTTTTCTTCATCTATATCTTGATATACTTATACCTACGGCTGAATAAACGGGCATAGATTCGTTTGATTAGCGTGAAGTCATACGATATGTGTAATTGAGACTCATATTTCCTCATAAAATCATTATAATAAGCTTGGTAAGCTGCGGTAACAGAACTATCACTACTTGTTTTTGCAATTTTACAAAGACTTTGAACTACACGATAATAACTTTGCGACATGACATCATTAAATTCAGGATAATGTTCCTGAACAAACACAGATCGTTCTTCATAACCACGAAGTAAATCCAGATTTTTCAGTGAGAATTCACCTGATATACCCGTATTCCTTTGTCTATAATAATATAAAGGAGATGGAATTATACCATATCGTTGACATTCGTGGACTATGAGATGCTGCCAATAAGAGTCCTCATAATATTTTCCTTTTGGGAACTGATGCTTCTTAACGATATCTGCCCGATACAACTTCCCCCATGCAAAGTTCTTCACATAATCATTCTTAATTAATTCAAGCATCGCCTCATGGCGATCTAAAACGAAAGATTGTTTGTATTTATTATCATAAAGCAGATGGTCGTCGTACGCATAATAGAATCCCCCTTGCACAATCTCACAATCATTTCCTATTGCATAATCATACAGCAATTTAATAGCATTAGGAGCCAACCAGTCATCACTATCCAAGTAGTAGATATAGTCACCTGTTGCTACTTCTGTTCCAGCATTGCGAGCATCCGAAAGACCACCATTTTCTTTGTCTATAATGATAGTATTTGAATGTATATCAGCATATCTCCGACAAATATTCAAAGATTCATCCGTTGATCCATCATTAACAAGAATAATCTCAATCGTATCATTTCTCCGTGAATAGAGAGAATCAAGACATCTAGACAGATATGTTTGAACATTATATACAGGAATAATAACAGATATATTTGGCTTCATTTTAAAGCAAATGCACTAATCTTTGAACATCCGAATTTGCAAAACTATCAGAATTTGAAATCTTAGGAGCCAATAGTGCCTTTTCAATTCCATCAGCAATCTCCTCTGCACTCATTCCAACTACAAAACCATTATTTCGTTCTTTCAATTGCTCTTGAGCTCCTGTAAAGTCTGTAGTCACAATCGGATTATCAAAACACAAAGCCTCAGCCAACGTAATACAAAATCCTTCATGACGAGAAGGTTGCATATAGATGTCACAATCTCGCATATAGGCATATGGATTTGTTTTAGTTCCGAGGAAAGACACATCTTCTGATATCCCTAATCTGTCAACTTCATTTTTACAATACTCTAAATCACTTCCTTCACCTATAAAATACCAACGTATATGATAGCCTTTACCTTTCAGTATCTTCAGGGCCTGAATAGCTACGATTTGTCCTTTTTCTGGGGAGATTCGTCCTACGGTAAGAATACGTTTTCCTTTGAAATCATCCTGAAAAGATTCCCCGGTTTTCGCCAGTTCTTTGATCTGTATAGGAGATACGACATTATGGAACACTTCTGTCTTATCTTTAAATTGGGGAAACGTCTGATCAAATATCTGCTTACCTGTCTCTGATACAACAAAGATTCGTTCATACTGGTCATATAATTGTCGAACCATCTTTCTGTCTATCCCGAATTGGGAGATATCAAAATGGATCCAACAAATTTTCTTGTTTGCACGGACCTTGTTGCAAATATAATAATCAACATCAGATGACGGACCGGCATAAGCTATAGCAAGATCAAAGACCTCTCCTAATCCTTTTGTATCTTTTAATATATATTGCATCCATCCCATAAAACTCCCTCTAATCTTACAAGCCAAGTAGACTATTAAAGCAATAAGAGCCCTTACGAGCCTACCTGCATGGAAATAGGTTTTGATAGTTTGAAAAGGCGGATTTTTCAATTCATCCCAGTGCTCCTCAATTTCTGATATATAATGAATCGTAATATCTGATGGAAGATACGCCATAAAACCACCTTCCTGACGAACAAGTCCGACATGTATATCATAGTTTTCGCGAGGGAGTATCGATAGCAAGTTGATAAATGACTTTTCCACGCCACCAATATTCATAGAATATAAAAGGAAAAAAATGCTTTTACGTTTCATTTCCTTATCAAACTCCATTTCCTATAAAGAAAAAAGTAAAACCGAAATAACAAAAAAGCAATTTTGCTATTTTTCAAAGCTTTTACAATCTCATAATTATCTAAATAAAAAAAAGCCAATTGTCCCAATGCAGGATGATCTCCTAATACTTTTTTTCTTTCTGATGCTCCTACAGATGGTTGTACAGACGAAATACCTGTCTCATCAAAAACGACGACAACAACAGGACAATAAGAAACTGACGCATTACCTAATATAATTGAGCGGAAAAAGAACCACCAATCTGAACTAATTTTCAGATTCTCATCATAATAACCATATTTCTCAAAACAATCTTTTTTTATGTAAGAAGCTGGATGCATAATCGCTCCAAAAAGAATTGTATTTAAGATTCCAGAAGGCTCCACTGCGGCAGGATTAACTACGGGTTCCCCAATCTTACTAGTAAGATACATATTAGCAAGATATATTTCTTTTTCCTTTAGAAATGGCAATATGCTTTCAACAACCTTTACATCTGCAAGGACATCTCCCGAATTCAAGAATTGCAGATACTTCCCGTGCGCTTTGGAAATCCCCTTATTCATAGCATGATAGATCCCCTTGTCTAGCTCTGAGCACCAATATGTCATCTCATCCTGATTTCGTTCTATGAGTTCACGGGAACCATCTGTGCTACCACCATCAATGACAACCCACTCAAAGTCTCTGCAAGTCTGAGAAATTATTGAGTCAAGGGTCTTCTGTAATCCCTCGCAATTATTATAGCTAATTGTAATTATTGAAAGTATCATACGATCCTCCTAAATTTGACAAAACCGAGAGCAAAAGTTGAAAGCAAAAACATTTAATACGTTTTAATAGCGTTCTCCCATTCTTCATAATTCTTCTCTCGTAATTTCTTATATATCTCAGATGCTTTTTCTTTCCTTCGAAATTCCCATATATACAAAAAAGAGAACATGTAATATGACACATAAGCAAAAGTCAGAGCAACCCCATCCCAACCCAAAAGGAACGTTTTACGACCTCTTACCGTATCTTTGAGTGCTCTCCAAAAACTTTTAAACGCTGGGATCATTGTCTTTTCATTATACATACCAGCCTCACCTCGCCAATATCGAATATGACGATCTAACATCATATCAAGAGAAACGTGAGTAAGATGATAATAATAACCAAATTTATCAGAAATTACATGTGCATTCTTATTTGTTATTGATAAGGCGCCATGAACATCATTATTTATGGTATAATTTTCATTTCTTATAACTTTCACCATGTGACTAAAATGCCAAGGAGAACGTTCATCTTCAATCCCAAGTATATAATTCTTGAATGGAAGACTTACACAACCAACATCTTCTGGAAGCAGTTCTATTTGTCTCTTTATTTCTTTGGCAAGTGATTTATCAATAATATCACTTGCTGTTACAATTATAATCCAATCTCCAGTACATTCCTTTAAGAAATTTAGCTCTGAGGGGTCATATGAACTACTATTCTCCATTTCAAACACCTTAGCCCCATAACTTTTACATATTTCAACAGTCTTATCAGTACTATTTTTATCCACAACAATTATCTCATCACACCATTGTAATGATTGCAAAGTATAACGAATCCTATATTCTTCGTTAAATAAAGGAAGAAATGCAGATATCTTCATTATCAATATTATATATTTAATCAAAATCTAAAGAAAATAGGCCGTAACCACCATAACCATTCTGCTCCAACGATATACCTTGAGGCGTATATCCCCCCGTAATGATCAACTTCACAAGTTTACGAGTCGAGGCGAAGCACTCCACCATAGGATGGGTCAAATCCCATTTCAAATAGTACGTTCCATTTGTCAGTCCATCTGGCAATCTAATAGTATCCTTTAAAATAAAGTCGTCATTATCGACCAACAACGTCTTTCCATTATATTGCGCAGGTTTTTTCTTAGCTATTAATATTTCATTGTCCGAATACAAATATGTTTCTAAATCTAAATTAGCTTTTGCATTAAGATGCCCTCTAATCTCAATTTCTAATATACGCTTTGGATAATTCAGAGTTACTATACTTGACTGAGTGCCATTTATTGTAAAATCACGAAGAGAAAACACATTGTTGAACACTTCAAACAAATCAGTAATTTTCACTCCACCATCCACAGGAGATTGATTGCATAAATATCTATTCACAGTTTCCAGTATCCCACCTTGATAGCTTAGTTGTCCATTTTCTAACAAGATGCCTTTCGTACATAGAGCCTTTATACTGGCCATATTGTGACTTACAAACAACACAGTTCGACCTTCACCTTTCGAGACATCCTGCATTTTCCCAATTGCTTTTTTCTGAAACTCTGCATCGCCTACTGCCAAGACTTCATCAACAACAAGGATTTCTGGCTCGAGATGGGCAGCTATAGCAAAACCAAGACGTACGGTCATTCCTGAAGAGTAACGTTTAACGGGGGTATCAACATATCGTTCACAACCAGAGAAATCCACGATTTCATCCAGTTTCCGGGATATCTCAGCCTTTGTCATTCCCATGATGGCCCCATTCATATAGATATTTTCACGGCCCGTCATTTCTGGATGGAAGCCAGTACCCACTTCCAATAAAGAAGCTATTCGACCTCGGGCACGAATCTCGCCAACAGTCGGAGTCGTAACTCGTGAGAGTATCTTTAGTAACGTACTCTTACCTGCACCATTCTTACCGATAATGCCTACTACATCCCCCTGCTCAACATTAAAATTTATATCTCTCAATGCCCAAACATAACTACTCTCCCCTTTTCGAGAGCGGTCATTAGTTTCTCCTATTATTAAATTTGGATCTTCCCTATGACGTACATTCATCGCCCACCAACGGTTTAGGTCATGACTAAATGTACCAGTAGAAACTAGTCCAAGCCGATATTGTTTCCCTACATGATTGAACTCAATTGCATTCATAATATTTTCCTCCTAAATGAAGAATAATATAATTACCATTATCATAAAGTTGATATGGCTTTAGATTTTGATTTTTTGATATTTTTATAGCCTCAGAAAGGACTTTTCTTTCTTTCTCTAATTGGAAAGAGCTAAAATTAGAATTTGGTTCACCTCTCCTTGTAAAATGGTATGAAATCACCTTAATGTCAAAACCACAGTATCTGAATAATTCCTGAATCGGAACAGCATCAAGAATGACACTATTTGGCCTACGAGTGAACATAAAAGGACGTTCCATTTCGACACCCAATTTGTTACATATGTCATAAAATAAACGACCATTCCATGTTGAATCGTCTACAGTCACTTGACTATTTATCCACTCACCTGCATTATGTTCACTAACAACCACCAATGGTTTCTTTTCATATTCTGAAGTTAAACGCATACCTAATTGGCGTATAACAGAAAGTTCATTATCTGAACGCAAATTATCAAGACCTAATAGTTTATTTATATATACAGCTTGGTACCAACATAATCCGAATAGAAACACATAAGCATATTTCCTTAAACTAGATTTAATTGATATGCAAATTAAATAAACAACGAAAGAAGCAAACAAGGTTATCGAAGAGGCATGCCTATGTGGCATAGGATCACCTTGGATTATTGCGAGAAGAAAAAGTGACAAAATAACTATAAGCGCTAAAAAAACAGACTTAAGTTTATTATCTTTCCTAAATGTGACGAAAGAACAAAAAAATACGAGAAGTACAACAAAAAACGTCAGTGGGAAATACACCAACCCACTAACCACATAATAATAAAAATTTGAAACGATACAACCTTTCAAAACGGGTAAAAACTCACCGTGTAGCCAGGCGATGTTAGTTGCTCCACCACTGTTGTAATCTAAATTATAAATGGAATTTATTACAAAAGATATCAAAAAGCGGCATACAAAAGCAGCAATAACAGGTATGATATAATTAACATTAATTTTAAACCATCTGCCATAGTTCATATCACCCCATACACCTGTGATAAATTCATAGAATATAATAATAGCAACAAGGGTAATATAGTAAAACACACCTACTTCGTAACTGGACATCGGCAACAAGAGAAAAGCACTAGCATATAGAATTCTTTTCCACTTTGGCAAACTACTCCTTTCGACAATTACAGCCATAGTCGCCAATGAAAGTCCAATAGCCGCCAAAGTTCCAGAGACAGCAAAGATCCAGATTTCATTAAAAAGTGGATATGTGACAAAAATTGAAGCTGATATTGTATAAGAAAGAGTGTTCTTATTTTTATCTATCGAATATAGAAGGTAACAGAATAATAAAGCAGCACACATCAAGAAAACAATAGTAAGAAACCTATCTATAAACGGTGAGAAATCAACAATACCCATCAGTTTCACCCACAAAACAGCTCCCCATCTACCCGACAATCCAATGTTTCCACTACCAACAAAGTAGTCACGATTTAAATCATCTATGTATAAAGTCTTGTTATAGATAGGAAAACTATAAGCTACTATCACAAAAAAAACTAACGGAAGAAAAAAACTCTTACGGCATAAATGATTATTATAAAATTCTTTAAGAGTGTTCATAAAATCAAACAAAGTGTAAATAATTGAACTATTTATTCTTTATAATATATGTTGAATTCCTTTCTGCATACCTAACAGAAATTCCAACTGCATGTTAAACTGTATCCATAAAAGAGCGTTGTACTTTATTAAAAACCACCATACCCCCAAGTAATAAGATGCACATAAATGCGAAACTATATCCTAAAGTCCCCCAAGAGAAATAGCCCTGGCCTAGAGTCGCATATTTGAAGGTCTCTACAACTGAAGTCATGGGGTTCAGCATGATAATGATACGTAAAGTACCATTAGTTACCATACTCATAGGATAGACAATCGGAGTGGCATACATCCAAAGCTGCACGATAAAGGTGAAAAGTATAGTCAAATCTCGATACTTTGTAGTCAACGAAGATACCAAAATACCAAATCCCAGACCAAGACCTGCCAACATCACAATCAATAAAGGTATTAACAACATAGCCCAATTTGGAGCAACATCAGCTCCACACATCCAGAAGTAGAGGTAAAAAACCACAAATAGTAACACTTGAATACCAAAGCGCAGCAAATTACTGATCACAGTACTAACTGGCACCACCATGCGCGGGAAATAAACCTTTCCAAACATCGCCTGATTAGTAACAAAGGTGCTTGATGTTTGGTTCAGGCAATCAGAGAAATAGAACCAGCACACATTACCTGCCATATAAAACAAGGCTTGTGGAACCCCATCTGTACTCATGTGGGCAATACCGCCGAAAACCACCATATTCATGATGACTGTCAGGATTGGCTGTATCAGATACCACAAAGGTCCAAGAATCGTCTGCTTATACTGCACAACGATATTACGTTTTACAAAAAGTTCCACCAGATCGCGATAAGCCCAAACTTCTTTGAGGTTTAGTTTCCATAGTTTCTCATGCGGTCTGATGATTAATGTCCATTCTTTATTCATCACATTTACTTATTTCTGAGGGAACAACAAAATAAAATACGGATTTTCCCAAACGACTTGATACTGATGTTCTTGCATATATGAGTTCAGCATTTGGTTTCCTGTTGGGTATCCTCGAATTAATTGCGAAGTTGGTGCTGTTGGGTCTTCAAATTTATGAACCAATATTTTGGGGGCTGTCTCAAAAGGTTTAACAAAGAATCCTCCACCAGGCCAGCACATACCACCTGCTGGGCGTGTATGTGTCAGATAATTAAGCATCGGAGCCGATCCATACACTAATAATGTATCTTCAGCATGAACATATGACTTTAGTTTGGGAAGTGATACATTCATCATACTTGCCCTTTCTTGCGTTGTTTTAATATTCATACATTCTTTAGCGTTTATCTCATACTGTTTATCTGACAATGGACCAAAATCGAAATAATTCCCTTGCTTTACCAAACTTAAGCCAATAGCAGCACATACAACCATAACAAATATAAAGTTCCGTCGATTCAAGATAACAGAACTTGCAAGAGGAGCAGCCAGAAGCGCAGGTAAGCTACCATGATTATACCCGCTATTACTTCCTATAGGTTCTACAACCATCATATACAATGCAAAAATAGCCAATAACGCCATTGAACCCTTCATACGCAAACCAACTAAGCATCCAACCATGCATAATGCCCACAAAGGATTGTAGGCGTTATTCAGATAAACATGATATACAATAATCATGGAGGCTATAACCGTGAAAAGAATACGTTTGATGCGATCATTTTCCAGACTTTTAGTAACAAAAAAAACAGTAAAGAATGATGCTGCATAAATCACTGCTATAAAATCTGTATAAAGCTGCGCTACAACAAGGTTTCCTAAAGAATGAGTATCTGAAGAGGATGTACCTTTCAGGAATAAAACATTCATTGCTTCCATGAAGGCAGTCTGATGCCCTAAAATCCAGATCAGAATAGCTACGGAAAAGATACCTATTGCTACACCAACAAGAAACCAAACCATAGCAGTCCAGGCAAAAATCATTTTTCTGTTTATGAACCATTGATTGACCAAGACAATGACTCCTAAGCCTATAGCAAGTACATTGGGAATTCTTGTAAAAATATTTACACCAACCAAACAGCCGCCCAGAAAAAGCAAAATATTGTTTCCACTAGTAATTCCCTTATATAGCAACAATAAAAAACAAACATAGAAAAAGCAAGTACATATCCCATTATTGAGAGAATACGGAACTTTTATATAGCAGACTACGACAAGTACCACTCCTATTAACAAATGGACAACAGGAATGTCTTTACGCAAACTACAAAATATCAGCAACAATGCAATATCAACCAAAGCGGCTCCTACGACTCGAAACCCCAAAATACCGATATTGGGAAGTAGTTTCATAATGCCCCCTCCAATCACATTGGTCAGATAATACATAAAGTTATACGACACACTGTCTGGAGCGTCGAAGATATTATCAAAAGCTGTTAAATGGAACCCGGAATCAGCTAACTCAAATCCCCAAAACAAATTCAAACATTGATATAATATAATCCCAATAAGAGTCAAGGAAAAACTCACAAATGGATTCTTTTGTAGAAATTCAACTACCTTTGTTGTCATATTCTATTTTACTGTTCTCCACCAAGATAAACTATCAAAAAATTGCCCGCATCATAAACCTGATATGGTTTAATTCCCTTTCCTTTAACAAGGGAAGCTGCATTTTGCAATATTATATCTCCTGTTTTTACATACTTCTTAGGATATACATCCAACTTTGCCAGATCAGAAGGCAACACCACATCTACATCATAACCAAAGTAACTAAAACACTCTTGAAGTTGATAATAACCTAATACACTATTAACATTTGCACCGTACCGATATGGCCGATCCAATTTTGAAATAAATCTATCATAAATTGAATAAAATAGACCCCCATTCCACGATGATTCATCTACAGATATCTGTTTTGAGATGTAATCACCAATCTGGTAATTTCCTACAAATGCAACAGGTTTTTTTTCAAATTCGGAAGCAAGACGATTTCCTATCTGACGAATCAAAGTTATTTCATTGTCTGAACGAAGGTTGTTGAGTCCCAGAATCCTGTTCAAATATACTGCTTGATGCCAGCATAGTGCTAAAAATGTGAAGCATACAATTCTTTTCATCCTTTCATTTGTAATAGAAACGCATAGGAGAAAAGAGGAAAATGAGACAAAAAGAGTTATAGTTTGGGCGTTCCTATACTCTAATTCCATTCCTTGAAGAAAAGATTGAGAATAAAGAGACAAAACTAATAAAACACCAAGTATCGTTGGAGATAACGATCTCCCTCTATATGACAGATAAAAACACAATCCGGCAAAAATAGCTAATAAAACCACCAATACTGATATAGGGAAGTAAACAAGCCCCATAAGGACATATTTTACGAAATTAAAAACCGTCACACATTTTAGAATGTGCCAAGAACTATCATTTAACCATAATATTGCAGTACTACCTCCTGATGAATAATGAAGGCCATATATTGAATTAATAACAAAAGAAATTGCAAATCGAGCAATAATGGCAATTATTACAGGAACTAAATAAAGGGCAGCCTTTTTCAACCATCCCCAAAAAGAAATATTTTTATCTATGCTTACATAATACTCATAAAACACAATCACACAAAGCAAAGAGACATAATAAAAAATGGCAGACTCATAGCTGGAAACAGGTAGCAGCATAAGGACACTTGCATATAATACTTTTTTCCAAGATGAAATACTGCGCATTAATACAATAGCAACCAAAGTCACCAAACAAAGATTACCTGTAAGCATAAAATCTGCTCCCGTATATTCCCAAATAGAATTAATAAGTGGGTATGTTATGAATGTAGAAGCTGCAATTGTATAAGAAATTATTCTTTTGTTTCCACCAATGATATATAAAACATAACAAAATAAGATAGCAGCTATGATTAAGAATACTAAAGCGAGGAAACGGTCAATAAATGGATCAAGCGCAACAGTTATCCCAACTAATTTGTGCCACAGGATCATCCCCCATCTTCCAGCCAACATACGATTACCACTACCAATATTAATATCGCGTGTAAAATCATCAATTCCTACAGTTCTATTATAGATAGAGAAACTATAAGCCACTAAAGCAAAGAAAATAACTGACAAATAAAACCTCTTCTTGCAGCAAACATCATTATAAAATTCAGATAGATCAACCATCATCTCATTAAATCCTTTTTATTAATTGTATTTTACAAGCAAACACTTTTCAACATCCCTAATCTCCAAAGGATTCATCGAAACAAGTGCATTCTGAATTTGTAAATCCAGCTGTTTCCTTTTAACTGGGTCTTTTTCCGATGACATAACAGAAGAAAGGCTTACAATATTGATATTATACCCACAATAATTGAAGAATTCTCTAAGGGTATCATACTCCATCCAGTTTAAAACATTATTAACATTGGTATTAACATATTTGTAGTGGTGATATTTCTCAGGGAGATAGTTCTTTACTAATGTTTCAAACAAGCTTCCATTCCATGTATTAACATCAGCATATACTCTTTTTGCAATCCATGGCCCTACATACCCCCCATACGGATCTCTTTCTGCAATAAAAACTACAGGTTTTTTGTTACCAAATTCACTAACAATCCTATCACCTATATGATGCAAACTTAATATTTCATTATTTGAGCGCATATTGTTCAGTGATAAAATATTATTCAAATAAACAGCCTGATGCCAACATAAAAAAAGAATAAAAATAGGAATCAATAATCGAAACTTGTACCATCGTATTTTCATCTCACACATCAAGAATGACACAAAGGCAACAAATATAGTTATCGTTTGTGCTATCCTATAATCCATACAAGCACCTCGAACGACTAGCGAGAAGATAGAGAGATATAACAACATTGCCAGTACAACTATCCAAATGTTGCGATAAGAAATGGTTATTTGCAAAATGTATCCAGCAAAGAACAACGAGAACAAGACAAAAACAGTTATCGGAAAGTAAACAAGCCCTGCTATATAATACTTAAAAATATTAGAGCCAACTATATATGAGAGTGTAATATTATTATAATCAATATCAGATCCACCTAACTGAATGTAAGAAGCATTACAAACAAAAAGAATAGCATAATGAACAAAAAATCTAAAAATGACAGCTAATAATAAAGGACTAAAATAAAAAACATTTTCATATAGCCATTCTTTAAATGTCAATTTCTTGTCTGGTAATAATATGTGTTTAAACAGAATAACAGCACACAATAATGTTATATAAGAGAATACAGCCACTTCATAGCTTGAGGCTGGCAAAATCATTATAATACTTGCAATTAAGATAACACGTAGCGATGGATTCCCACGTTTTAATGTTAAATATATAAAAGCAAATATCACTAATGCCAGATTACCTGTATATTGAAAGTCTGCTGATGTGTATTCAAAGATCTCGTTAATTAGTGGAAATGTTAAGATCATAGAAGACAGTACCGTGTATGAAAGAATAGTATCACTCCTATTGTTTAAATAGTAGAAAAGAACTCCAATAAGAAAAGATGCAGCTAATAAGAATAACAAAGCAGTAAACCTGTCTACGAACGGGAACAAATCTGTCACTCCGACCAATTTGCTCCATACAAGCATCCCCCAACGACCAGAGAAAGGAGCTATACTATTATAGTAATCTTTCAACAAATCATCACCATGAATTGTACGATTACAAATTGAAAAAGCATATCCCACAGCAGAGAAAATCAGCAATGGTATCCAATAAAACGGATTTTTAGCTACTTTATTCCAATAATCTACTATGAGTTCTTTCATACTAAAAATTTAATCTTTCCTCTTCAATTACTAATGGTCGATTCATAACACGAGTATTAATACTCATCACATATTCTCCGACAAAGCCTATGAATAGTAGTTCTATAGCATTCAGGAAGAACAGGCCGATAATCATAGGGGCGAAACCTGCAGAGAAACGATCCCAATAAAGCAATTTAAGAATCAGATACACCAATGCAGCAAATATTGACAGAGCAGAAAGAATCATGCCTGCGAATGTCACCAAATGTAATCCCACCTTTGTATAGGAGGTAAAACTCAACATGGCCGCATCAAAGAGCGTAAAAAAGTTATTATGGGTCTTACCCGCCCTGCGTTTGGCCTGTGTATATTCGATACTGACACGCTTGAAGCCAAGTTCTGCCACGATGCCACGAAGGAATGGGGTCGGATCTTTTAAATTACGCATCACCTCAACAAAAGACTTGTCATAAAGACCAAATCCCGTAAAATGCTCAATCTGTTCAACTGATGACATCTTTTTAATCATCTTATAGTAGCAAGAGCGCAGGAAACGCATGATAGAATTCTCTTTACTGGCAGTTTTGATGCAAGAAACAATCTTTGCCCCCTTCTCCCATTCTGCCACAATCTGAGGAATCATTTCTATAGGATCCTGGAAATCACAACACATCATGATAGTGCAATCTCCCGTCGCTTGCAAAATACCATAATATGGGCTATTAAACTGTCCAAAGTTCTTAGCATTAAAGATAGCCTTTACTTTCCGATTACGTTTGCAGATTTCACGAAGCAGTGGACGTGTATTATCTTTTGAATCATTGTCGATGAATATGATCTCATAATCATAGTCAGCGAGATTCTTACCCATTTCTTCAACAATGGCATTTGCAATGGGAACTACATTTTCCTCCTCGTTGTAGCAAGGGATCAGGATACTAATTTTCTTCATTAACTTTATAAGTTTGAAATGCCCAAAATTTGTTCATTACAAAATTGACTGGTATTGTTACTAGCAGTACCAACAATTGTGCAACATATTCTGAGACGCCAAATTTATCTATATATATATACAACAACAAACTTGCTAAAAGAATTCCTGTACTTCCATAAGCAATGATTGTCTTAACTAAAGTAAGGATTGTATTTCTCTCTTCATTGCCTTTCTTTTTAAATACATACCGATCGCTCCAGAAATAGGCATTCAAAACACTTATCAAAAATGCGAAGGCATTGGCTAACAAATAATGCAACCCCCAATAGATACATAAAGAATAAACTACATATGCAATGATTGTGTTGGAAAAACCGACTATTCCAAACTTCAGAAACTGTCGAACACTTCTATTTTGCATAATGATTTGTTTAAAACTTTATGTATATGATTTACTGCTCCGCAATCATATTCTCAGCATATTCCTCTCTGCTTAGGAACGGGAACATATCAGAATACTCATGAGCCACAAGACGCCCATCAGGCATTTTCTCTGATGTAATACGTGGTATAAGCAACTGCCACTCTGGTGTCATCACTTCGCAGATTACTGGTCCTTCAGTAGCAAATACAGCCTTTACTTTTTCTTCAATTTCATCTACATTGTCGATTCTGAAATAAGGGATCTCATAAGCATCTGCAATTTTCTTTGTATCAGGACACCATACACCTGTATCAGGACCTTCACCAACAAACCGATCATCCATAAAGTTACGCTGGGTAGAACGTATCAATAAATATCCGTTATTGTTAAGAATAAATGTTTTGATAGGAAGATTGTTGTGATGAATAGGAGCAAACTCCTGAATATTCATCTGGAGACTACCATCACCTGTAATTACAATAGTATCTTTTCTGTCATTGGCAATACATGCACCGATACCAGCGCACCAATAACCCATAGAAGAAAGTCCTCCCGTTGTAAGATACTGCTGACCTTTCTTGACTTTCCAGGCCTGACAGGCCACATGGAAGCATGACCCCGTATCTACCATGATATTAGCATCAGAAGGTGAAAGATCAGAGAGTTTATCAATGAAATAATAGGAGTTAACAGGTTTCTCATCCTTATATTCTGGCTGAACAACTGGATATTTTTTCTTCCAAAGATTCGTTTGAGCAACCCACGATTCATAAGATGGTAGTTCTGTCGTAGAAAGTGCATCTGATAATGCCACAATGAAGTCCTTACAATCTATGCAAGCTTTCTCGTGGATTTTCACACCAGGTTTATCAAGCTCCTTTCGATCAATATCAATAACGATCTTATAGGCATGTTTGCCAAACATCTGCGGGGTATGTCCAACCAAAGAAGAAGCCAAACGACATCCCATAGATATTATCAAGTCAGCATTCTGAATAGCCATATTGGCAGAACGCTCACCATAGTTACCTGGACGACCTACATAATAGATATCATCACTTGGTATCAGGTCTATTCCTAAACGAGCCGTAATGACAGGAATCTTTGCAATTTGGACAAGCTTCAGGAATTCCTCACGGGCTCCTGACAAACTGACACCCTGACCCACAATAAATATGGGGCGTTTTGCGCTCTTCAATTTCTCAATAGAAGATATAACTGTCTTTTCAAGAATATACGCATCCGAGCTATATCTCTTAATCTTTGGCTCTATTAATTTCCTTTCATCAACCTCTGCACGTTGAATATCCAGAGGAACATCTATCCACACTGGACCAGGACGACCTGTGGTGGCAGCCACATAGGCCTCTTCCAAATACACTTTCAATTTGGTTACATCATCTATCGTGATAAAGTATTTGACTACATTATGCACCAGAGGTTTGATGTTAATACCCTGAACACCGAACTGACGAATATTGGTCTGTTCCTGATACTGTACGAAGGAAAGATTTGCCTGTCCTGATATCACTATCATTGGAGAGGAGTCTGTATATCCTCCGACAACACCATTCATGGCGTTTACACTTCCTGGGCCCGCCGTTACCAACGCAATAGCCGGTTTATTCTTGATTCGTCCATATGCATCTGCACACATAGCTGCAGCCTGCTCATGATGATGGCAGATAATCTGATAGTTCTTATTTTTTCCTACTGCGTCATCCAAATACATGGCCTGACCACCTGTTACCATGAAAGTTGTATCAACACCCTTCTGATTGAAATAATCGAAAATAAACTCTGAGACGTTCATAGTTATAATGATTTTATGATAATGATGCTAATTGATAAGATTCCGAATCCACACTGATCGGATGAGCAAGTTCTTCTGCCACTTGGACAATCATATCCTCCTGACCGCCAACAACTTTCCTTCTGCCCAACTCCATAAAAATATCTCTTGGATCCACATTGAATTCCTTGGCGGCATTTAGTACATGGACCTTAAATGCAGAGAAGATACCAGCCATACCACTGACTATACTGACATCCGTTAAAGCCCTGTCTTCGGTCATAATAGGACGAACAATCTGTTCACTCACATCAAAAAGACGATACAGATCCTGGTTAAGTTCATAACCTTCCTTTTTCAATAAGGCAGAAAGCGCCTCTAACTGGCAATTACCAGCACCGGCCCCAAATCCTCGTATGGTGCCATCTATAATCGTAGCTCCCTCTTTCAGGGCAATATAAGCATTTGAAACCGCAAGTCCCAAATTATTATGAGGATGGAATCCAACTGCAATATGAAGGTTATCTACTAGAGTTGAGATAGTACGCTTTACCATTTCTGGGGTTGAAGCGCCAGCACTATCCATCAAAATAACACCATGAGCACCATAAGACTGCATTTTTTGCGTCTCTTCCAAAATCCTCTCTGTGGAAGCCATGTGATACATCATTAAAATGCCATACACCTCCTTATCTACTTTACGCAGATACTCAATATGCTGTCTGGTAGTGTCAGCTTCCGTACAGTGGCAGCCTATTTTAAATAGTTCTACACCATATTTAATAGCAGGTTCTATATTATCTGTGATAGTTCCAAACCCGGGAATCATATAAGTCCCAAGTTTAGTATCCTTCAAATGCTTGCGAGCCGTTGTCAACATTTCCTCCTCGGAAAGAAGAGATAGACCAACCTGCAAAGAAGATGCTCCTAAGCCATTGCCATGGCCTACTACTATAGTGTACATTCCAGCCTTGTCCATTGCCTTGCAATAGGACTCAATGGTTTCACGTTTTAATTGATGCTTTATAGCATGGGAACCATCACGTAGAGTGGCATCGAAGAACTTTATTCTACTCATTTCAACAATTTCTCTTTAGCATAGGTTTCTGCAATATTCACAGCAGCACAAGTTATAATATCCAAATTACCGGCATAAGCAGGTAAGAAGTCAGCAGATCCTGTTACTTCAAGAATCGTTGTGACTCGACCATTCTCATAAATGGGTCCTACGATAATTTTATAACCAGGAACATAGAGTCTTATCTTTCGCTCCATTTCTTTAACAGCCTCTGTTATCTTCTCCATATCAGGATGATCAATCAATGCATATACCGTGTTATGCATGGTGATAGGAGGTTCTGCAGGGTTCAGGATAATGATGGCTTTCGTATTTTGAATACCAGACAACTCAGTAAGAGCCTCCTTGGTGGTCTGCGTAAATTCATCAATATTATTTCTTGTACCGATTCCTGCGGACTTAGACGCAATAGCTGCAACAATCTCAAGGTAATTCACCTTCGAAACGGATGCCAAGGCACAAGCAATAGGAATGGTCGCCTGTCCACCGCAGGTGATAAGATTTACGTTATCCTGTGAGATAGCTTCCTCCAAATTGACAACAGGCACGCAGAATTTTCCCACATGCGCTGGTGTCAAATCCAAAGTATATTTCCCCAATCTTTTTAAGATCGGCGCATTGTACTCATGCACTTTCGCTGATGTCGCATCAAATACAATCTGGCAACAATCGGGATGATCTTCTATGTATCTTACTGAATCAAAAGTGGTTGGCACTCCCATCTCCTGTGCCCTCCTGATACCATCAGAATAAGGATTGTGGCCTGCAAAGATACCACATTCCAGCAATTCTGATTTCTGTACTTTAGCTAATAAATCAGACCCGATATTACCCGTTCCTATGATTCCTACTTTTATCTTCTCCATATTTACAAACAAGGATTCTTCAATGTCTTCATCTCAGAAAAATAATCATTAATCTGCCTGTCGGTTATTTCATTGGCTGATACACTATTTATGACAGATTTCTCCCATTTTACTAACCTTGCTATTGACTCTTTTAAATTCCAATTGGGTACCCATAAGAGTAAATTCTTACTTTTGGAGTTGTCTAATCGAATCTTTAAGCGATCGTTCTCGTAGTTATTATCATACTTATATCTGCTACTCATATTTTCACCCCATTCTTTACAAAATAACATAGCTATATCACTATTTAAAGCACAGTCATCATAATCTGGGCTGAAATTGTATTCACCAACAAGAATCTTTTCTTGACAATGTCTATCAGCAAGTAAAAGGATACCTCTAACTACATCTAGGACATGAATATAAGGTCTGATACCATTTGAATTGTGAACATCAATCACCCTACTTTCACGAGCTGCGGCTATACACTCAGTCAACAGTTTTCCTTCTGTGTAATCGCCTCCCCCAAATGCATTCCCAAATCTAACTATTGAAACAGCTGGGCTATTTACTTTATTAAAATACGTGTTTCTATATGTATTAACTATAGACTCGCTACATACTATACTATCTGATAAAGGTTCTTCTCCTTTAATAACATCATTTTCTCTATAAGCCCAGGCCCATTGTTCTTCCTGATAAATGTTGGATGAGGAAGCAACAACAACACTCTTTACACCTGAAGTGTTTCTTACTGATTCTAGAACATTGAGAGTTCCCAAAATATTGGTTTCATAAGTACAGAGTGGGTCAAATATTGCTTGATCTTCTTGAGTCTGCGCTGCTAAGTGAAAGACTATCTCTGGCGTATATTCATCGAATACCTTCCTCAGATATTCTTTATCTCTTATCTCTCCAACTATACTAATCAGTTCAGTTGTCGCAGTCTTTTCTGGTTCATCCAAAGAATACCCAACTACTTTTGCACCTGCATGAATCAATACCCTACAAAGCCAATATCCCACAAAACCTGTATGACCTGTTACAAGTACTGTTTTACCTTTATAATAATCACCAAATAATCTCATCATATACTATTAATCACATTTTTAATTCCTTCTGCAAACTTATATTCAGAAATGAATCCGATGGCAGATTTAGTTTTTGTCATGTCAGGCTGAAGAGAAACGAAATGTGCGGGAGTTATTGCGCCGAAATTCAACCGGCTGTCAGAGCCCGCCTGTCGTTTCATCTCCATCACGAAATCTTTAAGAGGTCGTGTGTCTACCGATGCAACATGATAAATCTCCTGGGTGAAATCATCTCTCCTGAAAGCAAAGTCACATAGCAGAACAATTTGCTTAACCGCGTCTTTTACATATAAAAAATTCCAATTCTGCGTGCATGGACTTAAATCAACAGGCTCGTTGTGGAGCATCTTTTTCAGGCACGATATTATCATCGTCCACTCTTTATCTCCTTCACCATATGTACTGAAAATCCGAAGGTGGATATACTTCATGCCTGTTAACTTTGCATATGCAAATGCCATGTCTTTAATCGCAAGCTTTGATTTTCCGTATTCAGAAAAGGGACGGCACTCGCTTTGTTCCGTCTGACATTCCTGAGTCGATCCATATTCTGCTTGGGAACCTGCTTCTACGAAAAGTTTGCATCCCATATGCCGTGCAGCAATCAAAGCATCAAGACTATGCTCCACATTCTGCCACTGTGACTCTTTCTGGTCTCGACCTTCGTGTATTGTAGCATTCCAAGCAAAATTCACAAATACATCAGCCTGATTTATCTGGTTCTCCAGTTGGCGATATTCAGTCATATCAGCATAAATAATATGCAGATTTTTATGCTGTTGCAATTTAGAAGTCTTAGGGCTTCCTTGTCGACAAATTGCAAATACCTCCTGACCTTCGCCAAGAAGATAATCACAGAGATGAACCCCTAAGAAGCTGGTAGCGCCAGTGATAACATATTTCATTTGCTACTGATGAAAGTATCTAACTGCTCAACACAGAGGTTATAAACGTCCTCACTTTTGTATCTCTTGTACCAATCAGCGGTCAGTTGGCAGCACTGCTCAATATTGGTGCGTGGTTCCCAACCTAATTGAAATTTAGCCTTACTAATATCCAGCATCAGGAGATTGGCTTCATGAAGGGCATTGGGATCTGACACATCCTTCAATTCACCTCGACCATAGTATTTGGTAAGCATGGTTGCCACCTCCCAGACAGGCGTAATGCTTTCTGTACGAGGCCCGAAGTTCCAACCCTCACAGTATTTGTCAGGCTCTTCCAACATCTTTGATGCAAGGAGCATATAGCCAGAAAGAGGTTCCAACACATGCTGCCAAGGACGGATTGCCTTTGGAGAACGGATTTCAATAGGCTTACCAGCCTCCATAGCTCTGATACAATCAGGAACAATGCGATCTTTTGCCCAGTCTCCACCACCTACGACATTACCAGCACGCACACTGGCGATGGAAATGTGATGTTTCTTGCCATAGTCAGCGGGATTAAAGAAACTCCTGCGCCATGAATTGATGGCGATCTCTGCAGCACCCTTTGAAGAGGAATACGGGTCATAGCCACCCATGGGCTCGTTTTCACGATAGCCCCAGATCTGCTCCCGGTTTTCGTAACATTTATCCGTAGTAATCATCACGACCACTTTCACAGAGTCTGTCACTCTGGCAGCCTCCATGATATTGATAGAACCCATGACATTGGTCTCATAGGTTTCTACAGGAATCTCATAACTGAGACGCACCAAAGGTTGGGCTGCCAGATGAAAAACGATCTCTGGCTGGTATTCAGCAAAGATGTCCTTCATCTTTTGACCATCACGAATGTCTGCCCGGATATCAGCTTTGATCTTCTGACCAATACCAGAGAGAACGAAGTTGTCTTTCTCGCTATAAGGTTCTAAACCAACACCTATAACCTCAGCACCCAGCTCATGAAGCCAGATGCTCAGCCAAGAGCCTTTGAAACCTGTATGGCCTGTCACTAAGACACGCTTCCCTTTGAAAGCACCGTTAAAGATATCGATATTCATGACTTGGTGGCGACAAAAGCCTTGATGGTATCAATCATATACTGAAGCTTCTCTGGGGTCATACCTGGATAAAGTCCCAACCAGAAGGAATCACGCATGATGCTATCCGTGACAGGGAGTGAACCACCCACCACACGATAGTCCTGGTTCTCTACATACTGTTCGAAAGCTGGATGACGCAAAAGATTACCGGCAAAGAGGTTACGGGTCTGTACCTTATGATCCTCCAGATAACGGGTCAATTCATTGCGGGTATAACCTGCATCCTCCTTAACCGTGATAAAGAAACCGAACCATGAAGGCTTTGAATTCTTCTGAGGTTCAGGAAGGAGCAAGCCCTTGACATCTTTCAGTCCATCATACATGGTCTGATAGTTCTCTCTTCTGCGCTGCACAATGAAGTCAAGCTTCTCCAACTGTGCACAACCGATGGCCGCCTGAAGATCTGTAGCCTTCAGGTTATAGCCCAGGTGACTATAGACATACTTATGGTCATAACCCTGTGGGAGCTGGCCGAACTGGCCTGTAAAGCGACAGCCACAGGTATTATCCACACCACCGACACACCAGCAGTCACGTCCCCAATCTCTGTATGAGTTCACGTATTTGTGGAGTTCAGGGTTGTTCGTATAGACAGCACCCCCCTCACCCATCGTCATATGGTGAGGCGGATAGAAACTGGAGGTTCCAATATCACCAATCGTTCCAGTCTTTTTCCATTCACCGTCAATATAATATTCAGAACCAAGGGCATCACAGTTGTCCTCTACCAACCAGAGGTTATGTTGCTTACAGAAATCAACCACTACTTGCAGATTGAAGGGATTACCCAAGGAATGAGCAATCATGACAGCCTTTGTCTTGCTGCTATAAGCTGCCTCAAGCTGCGTGGTATCAATATTACTTTCCTCAATGCTCATATCCACGAATACAGGTACAGCACCATACTGAACAATGCAAGCCACTGTAGTAGGAAATCCAGCAGCCACCGTGATCACCTCATCGCCTCGTTTGATCTGACGCTCTTTCAGTTCTGGGGCCGTCAGTGCATTAAAAGCCAGAAGATTGGCCGAAGATCCCGAATTACAAAGGGAACAATATTTCACCCCTAACCATTTTGCCAGATGCGTTTCAAACTTATGTGCCCAAGGACCTGCTGTCAACCAGAAATCCAAAGATGCATCCACCAGGTTCACCATCTCCTCGTCATCGAAGTAACGGCCACCATAGTTTACACGAGTCTTTCCTGCCTCAAATGCAGACTGAGGGGCATGTACCTCCCGATAATACTCACGAGTGAGTTCAAGTATCTGTTTCTTTAATTCTTCTTTCTTTGCCATATTTCAATTCTATCATTTCTATTTTATTTATTAGGCACAATTCTCTCCCATTTTTTCCAAGGCGCCTTACCTTCTTTCAGAAGTTTTTCTAGCATATCACGTTCGCGGACATTATCCATACACTGCCAGAAGCCTTCATGGATATACGACATCAGTTCGCCTCTATTGGCAAGCGTTTCCAAGGGTTGACGCTCAAAAACCGTATCATCACCACCAATCAGATCAAATATCTCTGGTTGCAGCACCATATAACCAGCGTTGATGGGTGCTCCATCTGCCAGATTTTTTTCACGGAAAGACTTGACGGCATTATCGCCTCCAATATCAAGAATACCCTTTTCCTGCTTCATCTTGACGGCTGTTAAGGTAGCTAACTTACCATGATACTGATGGAACTCCAACAATTTATTGATATCCACATCGCAGACGCCATCGCCATACGTCATGAAGAAGGGTTCATCACCTACATATTTTTGGATGCGTTTGATACGTCCACCCGTCATCGTGTTATAGCCAGTATCTACCACTGTCACTTTCCAAGGTTCCAGATGACTCTCATGAACAATCATATCATTCTGCCCTTGACGAAAATCAAAACTCACATCAGAGTTCTGCAGGAAGTAATTTGCAAACCAGCTCTTGATATACTCCTGTTTATAGCCAGCACAGATAATAAACTCGTTATGCCCATAATAAGCATACTCCTTCATGATATGCCAAAGGATAGGCATACCACCAATCTCAATCATGGGTTTGGGCTTAAAAATCGACTCCTCACTAATGCGAGAGCCAAATCCACCAGCTAAAAGTACTACTTTCATATAGAAGGATTTTATTTTTCTACTATTATCTTTAAAATATCTTCAATTTCTTTATCTGTATATGAACCCTTGGAATCTATATTATACCTTTCTAGTATTGTATCTAGTAATTTCTTGGCAGGCTTTACATGGTTATGATTACCTGTGCGAATTCCGAGTTCATCCTTATACGAAATGAATGGCTGATAGAGTTTGAAATATGTTGCTCCGTATGCACCTTGGAATAGTTTCAACTGTGGACGTTTAAATCCTGCGGCAATAATCTGCTCACGAGCAATACCTGGATAAGGGTCAATATAAACAATCCTACGAACGCCTATCTGATAGAGTTTCTTTGAGCACAACTCGCAAGGACTGGCAGTCACATAGATCACACCATTCATCAGAGCTTCACCGCCATACTTTGCCATCTGGAGTATTGCATTCTCCTCTGCATGAAGTGAGCGCGTGTACACTTGGTTTTTTCACCCTCATAACGGTTATGGAGAGTTTTGAAACAATAAGAATATGGAAGACCTTTTAATTTAGATGCATCCTCTTGGAGTGTAGGTTGGTCTTCGCCTAGTTTCTGCTGAAAATTTTGACCATCATAGGTAGAACTAGAACCTTTTTCGAAATCGCTATAAATATATTCGCAGCATTCACATTCTGGATTCCCTACATGATTGAGTTCTTTAAGTCCGCATGGAATCTGACCATATGGCACCTCGTTCCATCCTATAGTGCGGATAGAATGATACTGGTTGGTAATGACTGCTCCAACCTGTCTCGACAAACAGGAAGAGTTCAACTTGGCTGTATGAGCTACGACCATACAGCGCTCGTCTGCGCTTGGGGTAATAAGACCAGGATGTAATATCAGAGAAGCGAATTTCATCCACTGTTCCTGAATGGTTGCAAATTCCAAAGGAAGTGTCTTAGAATCATGCATAAACGGAATGGTATTGTCTACATGAATTTCTGCATCCGCTATTACATTTTCAATATCAGGACTTGCAAAACGACCTTTGGCGTAATCATCAGTTTTTACTTCAATAATTGATAGGCCTTTTACTCGACTCGCTACAAGTGACAACAGCTCACTATTCTTTTCGGTAGAAGGCATCTTTTCCTTTACCGCCTTCTTTATACGACCATCTCGGCTATCATTTTCGTTGACCGAAATCAGATAAAATGCCGTGTAGCGCTCTTTTAGGTACCGTGCCTCCAACGAGTTACGCATAGAGTCAATTACAACCCTACAACCATCTGGAGACTGCTGATGAATACCTTTAATAAGGATATTGATAAGTTGCACAACATCGTAGAGATGATCATACCTATCCTCTTTCGCATCATAAATCTTCTCATAATTATCCATTGGTTCACCTGTGGAACGCAACTGAAATGCCAATCGATGATGGAGGAAACAGAGTGAATACAGGTCTTGGTTGCCTAAAGACAAAAGCAGATTTCCTATAAAGTCATCAAATACGCTTTCTTTCTGTATAAAAGCTGCAAGTTCTATTACATTATTGCGTGAATCCTTTAAATCGTCCACATAGCACCTTGGCAACTTCATCAGCTCAGCAAACAGCACATTCCAATGTCCATAACTGTTAATCCAATCTAAGATGAAAGAGTTATAATTATCTTCCAAACACCCTAGGTACTGCTTATATTCGTCGTCTTTTTTGTCAACGCTTGGCTTATATTTGTCAATCAGAATCTTAAAAATGCACCCCTTCAAATCATCAGGCGAAGAGAGATTGCAATAGCGCTTTATCCAAAGCAAAATGAAGAGCCACACCACATGGGTATATTTTACAACCTGATATGGCTGATAGTTCTCTTGAGCGAAATTGTAGCAAATGGTATATTTCCGTTTAAACACTAGACTACCAAGAGCCTTGTTATTTACCCCTTGGTTGTCTCTCTGGAAGTTCCTATCATTGTCTGTCTCTGACGCTTCTTTTGGCGTTATCATGGATGGTTTTCTTACTGTTTTCAGGAACTCGTCCTTTGGCATTGCCATCAGTTTGGCAAGAGAACTGCATCCGCTACCCGACATTCCCGTAAGACCAATGATGGTGAAATGTTCACGATCACGATATAGTTGGTCTACTGGTAGTAATATTTCTTTCTGCTCTTCCATATAGTTGTATATTATTGAATAATACCTAGAACAGTATCATTCTCATAATGTGCTATATAAGCATTGTTTGAGAAATCCACAAATATCTTCCCTTCAAGTATTAGTTTCCACAAAAGTCGACTAATACGCGTATATTCCTTGGGAGACAAATTAGGTGAGGCATAAAAAGTATAAGCCTCCTTGTCTAAAAGCATGTTCTCACTGTCCGCCTTCTTCAACACTGCCTTGCAAAGCGTAAAATAGGTAAAATAATCTTCTCCCGCTGCTATTTTCTTTTGAATATAGCCACTGATGATATCCAACAACTGAGAATCGTCGTATTTCAGATTGAAGTTGGAATCACCATACTTGGTAATAGTAAAATACTGCATATATTTTATTGGTAAGCGGTCATTTTAGACCCGTTAAGGCCTATGACAACCATATTTTTAGTATTCTTTAAAATTTGGTTTTGGATTTAATAGATGACTGGAGCCACCTGAGGCTGGTAAGCGTCCGAATCTTGGGTTCAAGATCTCTACATCCTCAGTGTGAATGAGGATTGTTAGCAGCCAATTCTGACGTATAGCCCCAAAAGGATGCCCTTTCAGGTAAAACACATTTAAAATGACTAAGTTTTTTATTGTTTTTTAAACTGCCTTGCAAAGACCAATTGTCATGGGCAGCTAAATAAGACTCTGAATTTGAACGTTTAAGAGTTCCATTGCCTTTTGTACACTATGAGCATACCAAGGGGGGATTGGGCTAGCGAAGTGTATGCCCTAATTATTTCTGCACAAAATTCCTTCTCCTAACGCAAGGCATTAACTCATTAACAACCAATACGTTAGTAACATTTTTATTCTTTTATCTAAACTAAAAAAGGGGTATTTGTCAGAACCGGTTCCCTTCTTTTGGGTGCAAAAGTACGAATAAATTTGCTATCTACCAAGAAAATTGGTAGATTTTTGTTAAAAGAGAATCTTCACTATTGATTTCGTCAGAAACAAACTCCTCAGAATGAGAATAGAATAACTATAAGTACAAGAGCAAGCGGGTGTATCAATATTGACTGACACACCCGCTTGCGTTTAAGGATTATCGTGATTACTGGTATTGGTTGACCCTCTTATATTGCTCTATCAATGCCAGCAAATCTTCGAACATTTTAATCCTTTCCGGTTTCATCTTTCCAGCATTCATCAACTTTCTATTGGCCTTCAACCAATTAAGCATATCATGCTCTTCCATACGATGCTTCGACGGATTCCGTTTGTTGGTTTCTATAAACGTCTTCAGTTCATTATATCTTGCCAACCACCGTTCATCTTGTGTCATAGAATTTTCACAGCCTAATGAAGCTTAGTCCCCACATACCGATCTTCTATTATCTTCCAATCCAGAACCTGCCAGAGTGCGGAGAGATGAGCAGCTCGGCGGTTTTGGTAGTCGAGATAGTAGGCATGTTCCCACACATCGAAGGTCAGAAGAGGTTTCAAGCCCTTAACAACTGGATTGGAGGCGCCTGGTTCCTGTGTGATAACAAGTTGACCATTTGCATCAGCTGAGAGCCAAACCCAGCCAGAACCAAAGAGACCTACACCTTTTGCCTCAAACTCTGCCTTGAAAGCATCCAACGTTCCCCATTGCTTCTCGATCTGTGTAGCCAGTGCGCCAGTTGGAGCCTGAAGAGCCTCACTTACAGGTTTGAACTGCATGAAATACAGCTCATGATTCAGAATCTGACCTGCATTGTTAAAAATAGCACCAGCAAGGGTCTTTCGTACGATGTCCTCCAACGCCATCCCCTCAAACTCACTGCCCTCTAGCAGTTTATTGAGATTATCCACGTACCCCTGCAAATGCTTGCCGTGGTGAAAATCCAACGTCTGAGCGCTTATAACCGGCGCCAGTCCATCTTTACGATATGGTAATTCTATAAGTCTAAACATATTGCGAACTAATTAAGATTCTATCATTACTGCCAACTTTGATTATATTGTTCTCAACTTAGCTAATAAACGTAAACTGCTTATTTGAAGTTAAAAACAGCCAAATTGAAAGTTCTCATTGTTATAAAGATGATAGCTTACTTTATATTTACCTTGCCTCGTAAGCAACTATCATATATTGCTGCATTCTTCGCATATTTTGAACATAGAGCTTCTACAATAACTCTATCACTGTCCGGAGAGTTTGGGTGAAGTGTAACCTCAATACAATCTAAGACCTCTTGTCTAAGGCTTAAGAAGTATTCCTTCAAAGGAACAGGCTTGCTTTGGTGAATTGCATTCAAAACTAACGTCCCAACTTCCTCGGAGTTACAATTAGAAATATTCACAGGCAATATAATCAAGCGGAACCTTGATTCTTTCTGAAATTGCCATCTTTCATTCTTATACTTTCCTACTTCGCCAAAAGCTATGTTAACATTCGCTTGACTGTTTTCACCTACTGCTAATTGATAGGCATCTTTTGTTTTCTCATTTATGTCATGCACATACTCCACATGGCTATAAAACCATTTATTATTAAGCGTTATACAAGGAAGGACATAATAACTCTTATATGGATCATTTGCATCAGTTATACCTGCAAAATAGCAATTTGTCGCCTGAAGTCCGTTGGGTAAAGTTATATCCCTACTTACATTGTCCTCAAACATGGTCAAGTCCAAAGCTATGCGAACGCCATGGTTACTACCAGAGTACATCTTCCACAGGGGAATACTTTCCTCCTTTTCTTCAGTCCAACAAGATACAAAAACATATTGACCTAAATGTACATTATTCGACTCAACGGATTCTTCCAGATCATCCACCCTATCAAGTCTATTGAATTTGATAGAGCAAGTGCTAAGAATCATTGCCAATGCATCTATTGATGTATAATGGTAGATTTTCATGTTACTTAAAGCACATTATTGGCATCAACATCATAGCCACATGCTTTTAATTCTTTGACAAGAGAATATTTCCAAAATCCCGCTTTATCTATTATGGTGTATACAACGCCATCAATATCACCAGGTTTTTCCACGTTCTCTTGGAGCATGCACATCACGTTGGAACGTCCTAATGCGCCCATAAAGTATCCCATCTCGAATATTACATTCTGACGGGCTCTGAAAGTATCTTCACCTTCTATCTTGTCATCTGCCGTAAGAATAATAACTGCAAAGTTTACATCTTTTGCATATTCCTCGAACTTCTCAATAATAGTCTTGCCGGAATTGGGCTGCTCACGCAGGATAATCGCTTCCAATCCGAGTTTCTCAATGGTTCGTGCAACTTCTTGATTAACTGCTTCTGCATGGCCATGGACTATGAAGACTTTATTAGATTGTTGTACGGTCTCATCAAATTGTTCATTGCCCAATCCTAAATCCAAAGACTCACTAATGCTTTCAAGAACACTAAGCCCATCGTTAATCTCAGAGGTAAACTCTCTCTTGAAATTAAATCCTGAAGCTTTATTAGTCCAAGTTCTCTCAAAAGTAGATACATATCTATGAGACTCCCCAAATGTATCAATCAAAATCTCTTTAGATGTCAGTTGCCATTTATTCATCAGCTTTTTACATTTCTCTACATCTTCAGAGATATAATAAACGACATTGATAGCCATGCCTGTAGTTTTACGCATGGAACCAATTTCTTGCAAGAGGGACTTTCCCTCTACTATCTTTTGTTCTATTAACTTATTTGTGTTCATATTAGGTAAGTTGCCAATTTTGACGTCTAGGCTTTAAAACAGCCTTTAGGGATAGCTTTCACCACCCAATACGTCTATTCAAAATAAACTTTAATCTTTTTTAATGCCAATGGTCATTGGCAACATGTTCTTTCAGTCGCTACGCTTGATGAAAGCGGCCGCTCGATCTAAAATCGCTTGCTACTGGAAGAACGCAAGAAAGCCGAGCGCTCATAATCGGTTCTTCCTTGCATGTGAGAGCAAGTCATTTACCTTCTGCTGAAGGGTCTTGTTGATGTTATCTTCCTCAATCTCGACTCGGGAGAGTCTGAGCAAGCTCAGCTATCCTCTCGCTGATCATTCGGTTCTGAGTGGTTAGGTCGGCCACCTGATTGGTCAGCTTATCAACAGACTTCATCAAGTTTGTCTGGGTCTTTACATCCTGCTTATGGGTATCCCTCAGTTCCTTCACCATATCCTTCAGTTCTTGGTTTTCCTGAGCACGTTCCTCCTCGCGCTTAACAAGGAAGTGTATCATTGAAATCAGCTGGTCTTTTTCCATAGAAGCGTATGGATCTTCCGCAGAGATTGGCTCCGTTTCCATCCCCTGCAGACGTTGCATCATCAGCACTCGCTTCAATAATTCGTCCTGTTCCATACGTTATTTCT
>Ga0256407_10001121_pt1 | contig 58981 bp, 50 predicted proteins | sample RumenRJG_04DNA_FD_193489 | JGI IMG/M metagenome (GOLD analysis project Ga0256407, IMG submission 193489) | Bovine rumen microbial communities from Lethbridge, Alberta, Canada - RJG_04 | ecosystem: Host-associated > Mammals > Digestive system > Stomach > Rumen | place: Canada: Alberta... | reverse complement strand
CAGAAAGGTGGCGTGGGCAAGTCAACACTATGTCTTCTTTTGGCGAACTATCTCGTCTATTGGAAGAAGAACGTCTGCATCATCGACACGGACTTGCAGCAGTCGGCAAGTCTGCAACGTCAGATCGACGAACAGCAGTTCGGCACGGAACCGCCGTATGCTATCCAGTCCTTCCCCATCGCGGACACGGCAACGATGCAGCAGCTGATGGAGAACGCACAGGAGTTCGACGGCTATGTGCTCTTCGACGCACCGGGCAACATCAAGGATGACGGACTTGCCGTCATGCTTGCCTATGCCGACGCCATCGTCTGTCCGTATGAGTACGAGACGAAGTCGCTGGTCTCCACGCAGACCTTCGTCGGCGTGCTGGAACAGCTGCGGGAGCTGAACCCTCAGATGAAGGCCCGGCTGTTTCTCGTGCCCAACAAGGTGGACACACGTATCGGCACCGCTGCCGAGTGGAAGGCATGGATGGAGCACGAGCGTGTCCTGGCACAGCACGGGACCGTTACTCCGAGGGCCGGATACCGCATCCAGATGCGACGCGTCAATACCTACGACTTGCTGGATGACCAGAAGCATGCTGTGTACGACACATTACGATTTATCATTCAATCTTTAAGAACACCGAACCATGAGCAGAACTAAAGGTATCGCCCTTCCCGGCAAGAGCATGGAAGAGGCAACGAGAAATGCACAAAAGGATTTCATGTCGAAGAATCCAAAGGCCGTTGACTCAGCGACTGTTAAAAGCGGGGCGGAGAAGTCGCCTATTGTTTCAGAACCGTCACACAAGGACAGGAATGCCACGCACACCGATGACCTGCAATGCCTTGAGACTGGCATCGACAGATACACGGGCATCAAGGAGCACGGCATGAGCGTATGGGTGGTAGGAAAGGTGAAGGTCAAACTCGATGAGCTGAAGTTCCGTTCCCGTAATACGATCGGATGCCGCGCCTTCACCAACGCTGCCCTGGAGTTTGTCCTTGAAAAGTACGGCGACGAGCTTGTCAGGATGTTCAAGAATAAGTAGACAGCAGAAGATGCTGTAATGTTATTACTCACAGACTAACAATGTCACAAATGTTAGTCTGTGAGTTTTGAACAGTGTCAATCAGACTGCCGTATGAATCTTCTAATCCTTTCGTCAACAATCCTCAAATACGTTCGTTTCATCTTGTCGGTAAGGAAACTTCCGTCTACCAAAATTCGTGTTTCCTCCGGTATCAACATATATTTATCAAGTATTTTATTTACGCGAAGACTTGCAATTCCTATTTGCGTACCAAAGCGTTCAAAGTCGGTTCGGCAGGGATGGCCTGTCCGATCGTAGACATCACTTTTCTCTATGTTCGGAGACAACCCGCCATCAAGTCCCAAATCGTCACCATTAACGTGTAAACTCGTATTTAAGAGGTCGTAAGCAGGTGACAAACGATAATCATCACCCAAACGAATGAGAGAAAAGTTTTTAAGATGATCATCACCATTGCCATAGATATAGTTGAAAACAACGAGCTCAAAGAACCTTTCCATATCAAGCTTCCAGACCGCTACATTTGCTTTCAGTGCTATTGCTATGTCTTCATAGCAGCCACTATACTTGAAATGCAGGCCGTCAGTTTGTTCGTTGCAGCCTACAAGAGCAGCAAAATCGTCCATAGGAGCTTTTGCGCCGTCCGGTAGTATGTCGAAACGTTTGGTAATATACACGGGCTGTCCGTCTTTGGTAAAACATAGTCCGTTTGCAGCCGTCACAATGCCATACACCTGTGAGGCTATTTGCATCGTGAGGTTCTCATTGGCAGGAATCTGCTTCCTTTCAACCAAAGTTTTGTCCCAAGGAGCTGGCTTTAGGATATATGTTGATCGTTCATTCTCTTCTGCTATGCGCACCTTGCCGTGGTCAATGACCGCGGGAAACTTCTCCTGTACACCGGATACAGATATACGGCGCATAGCATTAGTCGCTATCTCACTTGCACCGAATTCCTCAATCCCGAAATCAAGGAAAGGAGAGATTTTATGCCCGTCAAACAGTTTTTTTATTGCCGTGGGGCTGTAAGTTGAATATCCTCTCAAAAGCATAGAGGGGCAGTTCTGTATCTTAATCATCTTTATGCTTTCTTATTTCTACGGCACCTATAAAATCTGTGTCGGCCATGGCTGACAGAATACCAAACAAGTCTTTCTCGTCTATTCTTAATGCACGGCATATCACTTTTCGATTCGCCCCCTCCGGCAGCAGATTGGAAAAGAACGGAAACAAATGCTCCGAGCGGTAGGGCTCCTTGCGTTTGGGCAGAGTGGCAGAAATAGAATAGCCGTCTGAGCCTAAGTAGCTATTGTCGTAAATAAAAGTATAATCACGACCAGGCACTCGCTCGGTCAATACCCCTGCTCTATTATCATTAAAGTATACGTCCAGTTTCCTCATCGTTCATCTGTTATTTATGGTACTACCTTTCTAACCTGATAGTTAATCTCCATGCCAAGAACATCAAGAATCTTCTGCACAGTCCTAAGTGAAGGATTACCGTGTCCACGCTCAATATCTTTCACCGTAGCGAGGCTCACCTCTGCTATCTCCGCTAAATCCTGTTGGGATATTCCCAATGTCTTGCGTCGTGATTTCATTGTCTGCGCCAAATCCATAGTCTACTATATTAAACTCTCAGTGCAAAGATAAGAATAAAAATTGAAAAACACAAGCAAAAGTCTAATAAAATACACCTATAGAAATGATTTTGCAAGAAAACATTCCGAACAAGCTCACCAACATCGGTCTATCTTGCAGCACCCTATATTCATTCAACCATATTCTGCGAGCTTATGCTTTCTCATTTTGCCAGTTTGTATGTGAAGTATAAGTAATATCCAAAAGCTCGCCTGCCATCTTCGCATCGTCTATTCTCATGACTGTATCTTCAGAAGAGTGATAGCCAAGGAAATTGATGTCGCCATACCAACAAATGGATTTGTCTATAATGGCACATTGGATGGTCTGCGCATCGTTTACAGAATAGGTACCGCCAACTTCCTTGAATCTCTCTTCGTCATATCCTTCTTTCTTGATAATAACGTAAATGCTCACTCCATTGGCTTGCTGCTCCATAAGTTTCTGTATAACAATAGAATGGCGGTATACCCTAATTATGGGACAAGCAATCACTATCGAATGTTTGGCATTGGATATGTCGGCAAGGAAGGCTGTCTCGAACGTGCCTCCATCATAAATCATGTCAAATGGGGTGTTCGGATTTGTTTGACGAGGCCGTACTTTATACCCAACGGCAGCATATCCTCGCAGTCGGCGTTTGTACATTGTTTCGCACATTGGTTGGCGAATGTCGACATAATCATACACCCGCACGTCTGTTTTGCCTTCACAGTCACGATGCAGACGGCCGGTATATTGCGCGACGAGACCTTTATAAGAAACTGGCTGGGCAAGGAACAAAGTGTCAAGGCGCGGTAAGTCAAAACCTTCTGAAATGTATTTCAGCGAAGCTACAATAACCATCGGCTCTGTAGGCAACACAGATTTCAGACTTAATTCTATCTCATGCTTCTCTTTGGCAGACGCAGATCCAGTGAGGACGATGACATGCTTACACAAAGGCTTGATAAGTTCAGCCAATAACGACACATGCTCTACGAGTACGCTTATAATCATTGGTGTGCGTCCGTCTTTCAACGCGTTTGCAACATCGCTTATTATCAGTTGGTTACGCTGCTTATCATCTGTCAACTCATGCAATATTTGACTATAGCTCAGTTTGTCATCGTCGAGTTGGCGGTAAGCAGTGAAACGGGGAATGAGCCATCGGCTGAAATTCTGCTTTGCCATCTGGGCTGCAGCATCCTCGGTAAACCGTATCGGGCCGCACTGCATGAAAATGATGGGCTGGTGACCGTCCTTACGCATAGGTGTAGCCGTCAGTCCATACACATATTGTGCACTGGCATACTTCAGCACCTGCTCAAAGTTGGAGGCTGACACATGGTGGCACTCATCAACAATCACCATGCCATAATTCCGCACGAATGGCTTGACCTCATTGTCAGAAACACAGGATTGTAGAAGGGCAATGTCGATGTTGCCGTTCAGCGTATTTTCGTCTGAACTCAGCAGTCCGACGAGCGGCTGTACCTTCTTTCGTCCCCGTTTCTTAGGAGCATCCGGCAACGTATAGTTAATGGTCATGAACTCACAAAATTTAGTCCGCCATTGCTTTGCCAACGCTTTGTTGTGTACAAGTATAAGCGTATTGACTTTCCGTCGCGCTATCAGGCCGATGGCTGCAACTGTCTTGCCAAAAGCTGTTGTTCCCGACAAGATGCCGTTGTCGTAGGACATCAGTTGGCTGACAGCTGCCTCCTGCTCAGGTCGTAGTGTGCCACTGAATGAAACATCTATCGCATGTCCATGGTTAGTTTTATCCTCTATCTTTATGCCGACTGAATTCTCTTCGAAGAATTCGATCAATGCCTCCTCACATCCACGGGGCAGGGCAAGCCATTCATCAGAGACTTCGGCACACGATATGATCCGCGGAACATTATAGGTGGACAGATGCATGCCGAGTTTAGCACCAAACTCCGGGTTCTTGAAGGACGCAATACGCTTCAAGTGGTTGATGACTTTTGATGATAAGCCTTTGGTTGGCATATATAACATGTTGGACTTCACAACAGTAATCTCTGTAGGCAGATCTTCTTTTGTCACATTCATTGCCACTGGTGTCTCCCAAGGCTTGGCCTCGCTGGTCTTCGATAATTCACCGAAGTCAGGCTCGTTGGCGTGCAATTTCAATAATGTTTCGACGGCATCCGCGGATAGTTTCGTGACCGTACGCAGGTATTTCCATTGGTCCGGAAATTGCTCAAAATTGTCATCGACGAATACACTATTGCCTTTCTTTCTCGGCACCCCTTGAAGAGGCAGAGCGACAAGATTGCCAAAGCCGCCTTCCGGAAGATGGTCCTGATTCGGGAAGAAGCGATCATAGGACTTAAATGATATCCGACCGTCACGGTTCATGGCTTCCGTAAGCACGGCATTGCCCAACCGCCTTGCCTTGCCAGCGGCGACAGGCTGCTCAAACAATATCCATACATGAGCGCCATTGCCGGAACGCGACCGCTCTATAGAATAAGGTATGTCCCAGTCCTTGCATACACTGACGAAAGCAAGCACATCTTTCTTATAGCCGTGTTCGCAGTTTTTATCATCAAAATCAGCACACAGGAAGTTACATGTATCATCAGACAGTATGGCGTAGACGCCTATTGTAAAAGGTTTCCCCCACTTATCCACGCCACACAAGTGATTATAAATTTCTGCGTCACCCAAAGCAACAAATTGGCGGTTCGGACAGTTGGCGCATTTGTATTTTTTCCTATCACAAAGAGAAGTCCTACGGTTGGAGCATGCCGGCATGTAACCGGACTTGCTACCATCGCTGCTGGTCCATCTGAGTGCAAACACATCCTCCCGACCTTTGAACAGACTTCGAAAGAGATTCTTCCGTTGTTGCAGGATTTGCTCTTTGCTCAGCAGGCCTTGATTATCAGCGTTGGAGCGTACAGTAAGGACCTCCTCGTCTTTAGGCGAAGGATTTTGTTCGTAGCTAATGCCATGTGCTGAGAGGATGCTTTTCAGCCTCTCATTTTCGCGACTTAATCGTTCTAACTTCTGAAGAAGTTCATCTGTATTGAGCTTTTCCTGCATCTTTACACTGATAATCAAACACGTTTATATGTCTGAAGGTGGCCAGTGGCCACCTTCAGACGGTAATTACATTAATCTTCCCGAGACTTCTTCCACTCCAACGCCTGCTTGGTTAGCCGGTACATCTGCCTTGGATGATTAGGCTCATTGGGGTATTTGCGTTCTATGGCGTGATCAATGAGGCCAGGCACAATGTAACTTTCTCTGAAATATTTTCTATCCTTAAGGCCACAAGACTCCATAATATCATTTGTAGACATGTATCCACTCTTCATCTTATCTATCAATAACTGAAGTTGAGGGGTGCTTGGATGGTACTTGGGGGGTACTTGGGGGGTACTTGAGGGGTGCTTAGGGGGTACTTGAGGGGTACTTGGACCATACTTGGATGGTACTTGGATGGTACTTGGATCCTTTTTGCCCTTAACTTGGGTCGTAGTTGAGTCGTAGTCGGGTCGTTGAAACGTCACAGTGACCATACCTTTGTCTACCGACCACACCGGACTTGGTAGTCCCTGAGTCTGGCAGGCATCAACTATCCGATGTATGCCGGAACCCCAACTCTCAAGGAAGGTGGTCTTGAACAGCACGTTGGCAATGATGGGATTATAGGGGAAAGAGCCATGAGGGTCTTTGATGTTCTCTGGCGTCATCCCGTGGGGAAGTGCTCCTGGATTAAGAACCTCTATTCGGTCATCATAAATGGCAATACCGACAAAGGCATTGTATTCTTCCCAATGACGGTGACAAAGCGCATTGATCAAAGCTTCTCGCAACGCAGCCACAGGAACCTCCAAATGCTCCTCTCGTCGAATGCCTGCTATCTTCCCACTCAACGACAGATGCTTGAAACAAAACGCCATGCCAGCGTCCAACAAGTCAAAGAAATTGCCGTAAGCACGTTGGTTGTCTATGAATTCGTTCTTGTCAGTTCCTCTGAACCTTGCCATCTGAATGGTGAACTGCGGATAATAACCTTTCTCGTTCTTCGTAAAAAGCATTGCCGCTGCATTATTGGGCTGACCGTCAGAAGAGAGTAGCTGAAGTTTGTCAAGGACACTCTTCAAAGGTTCTGTCAAAACTGAATTTGGCACACGTCCGCCTTCTGCACCTAACCGAAGCGCGCCGCGGATGCGGTCTTCATTAAGATCACTCATGCCTATCCCATCAGCCTTCCGCCGCTCCCACGCATAGAAGTCTGGATGATGGGCACGTAACCGTTCCTCAAACAACTCACGAGGCATTTGCTTTGTCGTACTTTCTACTCTGTAGTACGGTTTACCGGCATAAGTATAGGGCTCATGACCCCAGACGAAGGCATCGAAATAGATGGCTATCAATTTCTTCCCATCGCTGTCGGGCACATCGTAGTAGTTACCCTTCACCTCTATAGCTGGTTCAAGACCACTTAGCGCCTGTGAAATCTCACGCTGTGTGTTGTCGTTGACGTCCTGACCAAGAATTCTGCGTGATGTGGGAGTTACACCAAAAATCAGCCAACCGCCATCAGTGTTAAGAAAAGCACATGCCGTATGCATTGCATCTTTCAGCTCTCCGGTGCTTTTCTTGAGTTCCAATGTGACGGACTCGTCCTGGTCTATCAATTTTTGTATGTCGTCGATGGTCATAATAATCATTTTTAGAGTACAAAAATACGAAGATTCTTTCAAAGAATTCTATTTGTTGCTCATCATTTTTATAAGTAGCGCCTGCATCTGTTCCTTTGTCATATTGGGTATGTCGTCTATCGTCGGCTCATCCTCCAGACGAAGCAGACGACGGTTATACTCAAATTGCTTGTTCAGGGGATAGGAGGACAGATAAAGCTGGGTGACTGTCTTTTGTGTAGAATGTCCCATACTCTCAGAAATATACTGCATGTCAACACCAGCATTGCGCAGGTTAGTGGCAAAAGAATGGCGTGCCCATGTGCCAGAGATTCGCTCTTCCCATCCAAAGATTTACAGATCATGTGCAGCCGTTTGCGAACATTCTGGTTTTCCTGTTGAATGCGTCGATGCTTCTCCTCTGTGGTCTCAGCTCCTTTAAGAATCTCAGGAAAGACCAGCGCCCCTTTCTCAGGCTTGGCACCAATGTCATTAATGATATTCTGCAATGGCTCAATGATAGGGATGATTACCTCTGCTCCATCCCCACTGCGTTCTGTAGTCTTCTTGCGTTTGAAACGGAATGCCTTGCCACCGGTGGAATAGTAATAATCATCATAGGTGAGAAAAGCCTCATCGGCAAGGTTGAAGCCGTTGCAAAGATACTGAGCTAGAAACAGTCCAAGGGAGAAGTGGACGTTCGGTGTAACATCACACGGCCATTGCTCTGGATAGTCTTTCTCCATAAACAAATCATAGAGTTGAGTCATCTTGTCAACGTTGAGAAACTCACCCTTGCGTGTTGCCCCTCGTGGAATGGAAATGGTGTCTCTGCCGCGCTTATTCGAGAACGGATACTCTACGTCTAGCATATAGCCGCGTCTAATGCATTCATTCCAAATCACCCTACACACACGGAGATAGATACCACGTGTGGTATCTGAGATCTTGCCAATCCGCTTTCTGCCACGTTTCACTCCATTCAACATGCCTTCATTCCATTCCGAGAGCAGTTCCTTGTCTATTTTGAAGCCTTTGATATTGTCCTCTCCAAGAATCTTCTTGAACGAGTTCAAACCACACTGATAACTCTCGGCGGTGCCATATCTATCCTCCTTCTTCAGATTATCAATAACCTCCTGCCACACCGTTAGAAAGTTGACATTCGAAACAAGGCCATTGCCTGTAATCGCATTCCTAATGAGTTCCAGCGATAGCTCGTGTCCAACATTCAGCCGGGCCAACATATCGCTATATTCGCCGAGCATGGAAATCCACTGTCGCTTAATCTCGAATTTAGGCGACCGACTGGTCTGCACATTACATATCTCAGAGAAATCCTTCTCCGAGTAACTGCCGCCCACATGATGGTACCATCGTTTACGGCTGATGGTAAAGCGAACTGACAAAGGATATACCTTCACGTCTTTTCGTGAAGTGCGTTTGTCGAGGGTAATTGATACGGTACAGTTCCGTTCAATATAGTTACCGTAAGAGGTCTTTAAGTTGGAAGTCATAGTAATCGGACATTTAATTGTGAGGACATGGCTTCATAAGGAATAACGGACTAAAAAGTGACGAACACCAAGCGAACACGCACCCCTATACGAACACGCATATCACGAAATATCGTTTCATGCCACAAATATACTAACTTTCTGATAGACAACCAAATAAACGAGAAATTAAATTTCACAGAAAATCACCAGAAGCTATTCATAATCCGGAGGTCGTGGGATCGTGGCCCACCCCCGCTACACTGAAAATCAAGGAGTTACGAAGATTTCGTAACTCCTTTTATTTTTGCCGGGAAAACAATGGGAAAACACAACTCGTTTGAAAACAGCATGATACGCCACGAAATATCACGCCAACTTCACTCCTTTCCCCAAAATCACTAAGCGTCGTTCCGCATCAAGGAAGTCGGAAATCAGCCGGAAATCCGAATCGGGAAAACAATGGGAACCGAAGGTCACTGTTCGCGTAGTGAGGTAAAGTAAAACAAATCACTCGTTTTCTTCACCATCATCATCAATTTCTTCTTCGTCCTCGTCAACAGAATCTTCAACCAATGAATCCAAGAAATCGCCAGGCAACATAGCTCTTACCTCACCATCAGCGGGAAAGTCTTTTACGTTCCTTGTGACTATGACCTCACAGCCTGCAGAGATGGCGGAACGATATTGCAGATTGTCCTCCATATCTTTATCGTCCATAAGAAGCGCTTTACTCAACTCATCGTCACCCATCGGAGCAGTCTTTAGAATGTCGTGGAACGCTTTTAGCTTTTTCAATGCAGTCTCTTTCCCTAACACTTTTCTGGAAACATACAACGCGTTAACAAAAGTAAGAGCTGTTGCGTAAAGTTCAACATCCTCGTTATCGGCAAGTTGGAATATGTTGGAACTTTACAACAAGAATTCTTTACGTCCCAACAGCACATCAACTATTATATTGGTATCAATGAAAACTTTCATCATTTTCCATACTTCTCTTCAAGATATTCCATGCGGGCATTTCTGCCGTTAATATCTTCTTCGACTTCTTTACTTGCATTGCCAGGACCAATTAGACTCCTTACTCTTGGCGAAAGTTCGTCAAATGACTTCAACTTGAACTTATTCTTTTTGACACGTTTTGGCATGTCAAGTCCTATAGCCTTAACAATTATACTCTCAACGAAAGTGTCCAAGCTAACGTTATGCTCTTTGGCATAGCGTTGAGCTCCTTGGTAAACGCTGCCTCTTATGGTAATTGTTCCTGTAGTCATATACGTTTCTTTTGATCTGCTTTACACGCAACAAAAATAGCTTATTATTTTGAAATAAGCAAATATTTTTTTCATTTTCTGAAAACAAGCAGATTGCTTTTATGTTTCCACTCTTCAAAGTCTCCATGGAGAGTACCCTTTTCGTCACGACATACAGGCTCTGTACCATCAGCTCCAGTGAGATAAACAGCATCAATGAAGCCATAGTCGGCAAGGGCTTCGGCAAAGTCGTACAATGACTCTTTGTTGACGGTCTCCACATAATATGCCGTAGCGTACCCGGGCTTGCGAGCCAAGGCACATGAGTTTCTGAAAGAGATGAACAAGCGGTGGTTCTGAAGATTGCTGCAAACAATTTTATGGTTTGCAGAATCCTTCCTGGTCATAACCGCGATGGTACTTGTGTATGCAGTCGATGAGCTGTTGCAGATGAGGATTGTCAGTGGTCAACCGCTTTATATAGGGCAGTTGAGCGTCGTAACGCTCACGGCTTCCATTGCTGATGCGTGTCTCATAATCGGGAGGAATAAGAAAAGACGAACGACTGCCGAGATAGCGATGAAACTCGGTGAGGAAGATGCGTATGCCTGCAAGGTCGAGATCACCGAAATGGACGTATTCGTTTGGTATGCCTCCAAGCCACTTAACAAGGTCGTGGCTCTCATTCTGCGGGTATCGTGAGATGAAAAGAACTTTTCTGTTGGGGAACATCTCGTCAAACAACCATTTCTGCTGTCTTATTTTACGGAAGTTCTCACTGTTCTCAATACCTATCACCAACGTGTCTTCTGGAATGGAAAACTGCTCATAGTCATAGATGAACAAGTAAGAGCCGTCTGGCGGAAGGATTATAAACGGCTTGCTATTCAGCAATGCTTTTATCCGTACATAGCTGTTGACCAAAAATCCTTTCATTACCCTACGATGGACGAACTTGCTGTCACCCGTCAGTTGTACTTGTTTGGCGCGATCGTCTTCTTTCTTGCCAAGCATGTTGAATGTCTCCTCCAAATCGGTAAGATGATATTTTCCTGCAAGATAATTGCGGAATTGCTGACGGTCAGCAGCCTTATAAACACGCTTGCTTCCATGAGCAATGACAGATAGAACCCCATCATCCATCATATCGCTAAGCCCGCGGAAGGAGCGTAACTTGCTTGCCGGAACGGTCTCGCCATTGGCAAGGCTGATGAAGTTTCTTATTAATCCTTGTGTTATATTCATTTATTTATTCGAGGTTTACTGTATCTTTAGAAACCGTTGACTTTCCAGAAAGACTAAATTATCGTCATCAAAGTTTTCACTACGGTGACATTATTGGTATCTTTGCTCAGCGAGTAGGTATACTTATATGCCGTGGCGTTGTATGTCGTCGGACTGCTATTAACGAGATAGATGTTGCGTTTGTTGGCAAAATCGAGGATTCCGGCAATATTGTCGGGATGCAACTTGCCTATCTCGTCCATCATGCAATGGATGCGGAAATCACCAAACCGCTTGCTTACTTTCTTCTTGAACACATTGATGAGCATGATGTTCACCATTGCCTTCACGAGTACGTCGGTGCCGTCGCTGCCCACGTTCGAGAGACGTTCCACCCATCCCGTGTCATTATCATTCTCACGAACACGGAACTCCAACTTAAAGACATCGGCAAGCGTTATCATGTCGCGCTTCTGGTCGGCATCAAGTTCATCCATGAGCATGGTGAGCAACTCCACAGCACGGCGATTGTTCAGCACGCGCTGGCTCTCATCGGTAAACAAATCCATCTCGCCAATACTGTCGGAATGTTCGTCGTTGAACTTCTTTATGACAAACAAATGCTGGACAAGGCGGTCGCTGCTGTCGGAAAGCCGCAACTCAATATCCTTGACGACTCCTACAAAGTTGTTCTCCCGAAAGTCGCGGTTTATCTCGTTGACCGTTGCCTGCACCTGACTGCGGTTGCTCATCAGGTTGCCCGTCTCATAGCCGATGGTACGGAGAATGCGTGCATACTGGTCGCTGACGCGCTGGCGGTAGCTCTCAATCATGTCGTTGCCTACAAACTCAGAGAGGTTGGCGGCAAAGTTGGTGTAGTCGGCTTCCGTATTGAACTCCGTTGGGAAATGAAAAGTGTTCTGCGCTGTGAAGTTCCCTTTGAATTGCTTGACAGCATTGGTGAAAGACTCTCGGTTTCGGCCGAGGGTCATAATCTTGTTTTTTAGTTCGGATAGGATTTCTCCAAGCGGCTTAACAGTCTCTATTACATTATTATCGGCGAACTCCGCAGGCCATGACTCCGATGCCATGAACCCTTCTGTGTCATGGACGGCTGTTTCCGTGCTCTTTTTCTGCTCACAGAGGCGTCCACTTTCATCGGAAATCATCTTTATGCTTTCGTCGAGTTTCCGCTTGCGGACGGCGAACTTGTCGTCGAGGTCGTCGAGTTTCACCTTCAGAGCTCTGCGTTTGTCCTTGTTCTCCTGTTCATGGTCGAAAAGTTCGGCCTTATCCCTCAGCCAATAGGCATAGTCGTTGCGGTGCTGATGGATGAAACTCAACAGAGAGTCGACATCTTGCAGCATGTCCCTCAACCGTGACAACTGGTTTGTGTCGACGCCAAGCCCATGCAACTCACGGTCCATCAGCGCATCGAGTTCTTTCATCCGCTTTTCCGATTCAACTCCTATGGCGGTTATCTCTTTATCAATCTCATCTTCAAGAGCCGCATACTTAACTTGGATTTCTTTCTTGTCGTGATTGAAATTCTTCTGCAGTTTGTCTTGTTCCTTAGCATGGTCAGCCTCCATCAGTCTCTGTTCTCGCTCCACCTTCTGCAACTGTTCATTGGCATTATCGAGTTGATGTAAGTTCGCGTCCAGTTGTTCCTGACGGTGCTTTTGCAGTTGTTCTTGCAACTTGGCAAGGTCATACTGGGCTGTCTTTATCCTTGGAGGGATACTCTGAATCTCGGCGTCCATGTCCCGTTTTTCGGTACGAAGCTGGCGAAGCTGGTTGCTCGGTTTCTTCTCCATCTGCTCAATGTCACCTTCGAGCCGCTTGCGGCGCTTGACAATGCGGTCCTGGCATTCGGCAAGTTCACCCTCAACAGCGGCTTTTTCTTTCTGAATATCAGATGGCGTGCGGACTGTGCGGTCAATGCTGTCTGTGTCAATATGAATTCCGAAGAGAGAATCTGATTTCCCTTCCTTTGACGGATTGAGTGCAGTGTTATAGAGCACCGATTCCTCATCGGCAATTTTACCAATTGTTTTCTCCCATCCACGGACATTGTTGCCGAGCCACTCAATGAACGAGTCTTTCTGCCGCTCAAGCAACTGGTTCAAATTGGCGATTCGCTTGTTGATGGATTCCATCTCATGCTCCATCTCACGGATGTCGGCTTCGGCCTTGTTTTCGAGTTCCTTGCGTTGCAGTTCTGTCTCATGGATTATCTGGTCGATGGTGCGTTGCTTTTGTGCCGAGTTCTTTTGCAATTGCAGATTGTTAGCACGGAGAGAATCGATACGTTTCTTGTCCTCCTCCATCTGCCCGGCAAAGGGATTGGCGGTTTTTATCTTCTCGCGGTTTACCTTTATGTCAGCAATCTCCTTTTGTAGTAAGTTTCTCTTTTCCTGCTCGCTTTGCTGACGGTACTGAAATTCTTTGTCAATGCGTTTGGAGTCATCAAAGAATTTACTTTGCAGGTTGCCCGTTTCATTTGCCTCACTGACCTTCAAGTCGGAAATGCGGCGTTGGCATTCCGTCTCGCGCTGCTTACGGCTTTCCTTCTCCTTCATTTTGAGTTGGTCGTACTTTTCCTTAACGTCCTTATTTTTACTTGTAAGTTGATTCATTTGTCCGTTGAGGGTTTCACGGCGTATGTGCAACTCATTTTCATGCGAGATCTTGTCTATAATCTCATTGATGCGAATTTCGGCATAATGCTGCTGCTTACGGTGCGTCTCGTCAAGGATTTGCTTCAGTGCTCCGTCCTGTCTGTTCAGCTCAGCCTGTTGCTTGTTGTATTTCGATGTTTCCTCGGCAGCCGCACGTCGCTTGTTGTCAAGCAACAGTTTCGTTTCCGCAATTTTGTCACTTATCTTCGGCAATTCCTCACGGTCACGGCCAAGGGCGAAGAGTGTCTGCCCCGTCAACTCCGCAATCATTTTTCGGCAAGCCTCATAGGTGCCATAGGTTTCAAGCACGCGGTCAGCCTCATGGCGCACCTTAACAGTTCCGTTTTTCTCCTTGCGATACCACTTGCTGATGTCATCATACTGCATTCGGAAGTCCTTCACCTCCGTGCGTATCTGGTTCAAGTCGATATAGCTATGGTCAGCAAAGTCCATCGAGTCGATGATGATATTCTTAATGACCTGGCTCTCAAGACTTTGGTTGAGGAAGATGTTTTGTATGGTCCGCGGTACATTCTGATACTTTGCACTCTCCATAATGGAGAATCGCCTTAACTCGCGGTTGACGGTCTGGTTGTTGCCATAGAGAATATCGAGATACTGTTGCTGAGTGCGAACAATATTGCTCTTGAATACACGGACTCCAATATTCTGACTGATCTTTCCCCACTCATAGCCTGCATTGCCTTCCCCATCAATGAAGAACTCCCTTTGATAGGGACCATCGACAAAGCGGAATGCCGCCCTGCCTTGCGAGCGGAACGCCATTATGAAGAACTTTCCGTTCTCGCGTGTCACTTCATAGATGATGAATGAGTTGGGATTAGGAAGATAGAAATCGTCGAAAGGCTTCTGTCCCTGTTGCGTACGGATGCCGAGACGTTGCTTGTTGGCATTGTAGAAGAAGAGGATGGCGCGGAGGATTGTAGACTTGCCAACTCCCTGTGTACCGATGAAATGCACGTTTCCGTCGAGGTTTATCTCGGCGTACTTTATATTGGCACTGTTAATGAAAACAATCTTATTCAGGTATCTCATTGCTAACCTCCTCACTAATATTAATGCAGTCGATGATACTCTCAATGTAACGGAATGCCGACATCACCTTGTACATTCCCTCTATCTCGCTTATCTGCTCGGCAAACCCATTATCGACGAGTTTCCCGACAAGCGCTTCAAGTTTGTCACGGTTCGATGACTTCTCTGGGAACAGTCCCTGAAGCTTTTCCTTCAGTTCGAGGTTGCTGCGGAGCTGTACCTCCATCTGCGCGATGTCAAATTGTGTGCCGACATCGAAGCTCGTGTCATAAGCCTTGAGGAAATCGAGATAGTCAATCCATTGGAGAAGTCCCTGCAACTTGTTCTCAACATTTATCTTCGCCTCCTTACGGGAAAAATAGAAGTACCCGTCACCCGCAGATAGCTGGAAGTCTATCTGTGAGAAGTAGTCGGCATAGTCCTGCTGATTCTCTTCTAACTCGTTGTAGAGGGCACGGGACGCCGGGTCAATGGAATTCGCCGATATGAACTTGCCGTTTGACAACCGCTGGAATATCTCGCTGGTATGTTTCATCGTATAAGTGTAGTTATATAGTTTTTAGTTTATTCCTGGGAATATGATTGGAACAATGACAGTATGGCCCTCAACATTGACGGACGATGTTTGCTCCTCGAACCGTTCATCACGGTCATATTGTGAGGCGAGCTGCAGGAAGAGGACAAGCCGTTCTTCCGGTGTTGTCTCCGTCCTGAAAGGATAGTTCCAGACGTATGTAAACAGGTCTGCACGCTGTGCCAAAAAGCCATTGATGAGTTCCTGGTGGTTGAACACCCTCCGTCCGTCGCTCGTCTGACGAAGGTAATGGCTGTCGATAGGCCCTGCTAACTTCGAGCGGATAAGGGTCTTTTTCGACAATCTGCTCCGGACCTTTTCGAGGATGTCAATGGATGCGTCGTCATTTCTCAGGAAGTCGAGCGAGACAAAAGTGCGGTACTTGGGTCGCGGCTCCATCCACACGTCATTCGTATTTGCAAGCAAGGTCTCAATGTCGGAACTCTCGGTGAGCATTTGCTGGTCGCGCATGTATTTCAACTGACGTATCTTGCGGACGATGCGGCTCTGATAGTCGATACGGTTCAGATAGTCGATAATCTGCGCGCCAATAGCAATGAGGCCGTGGGTAGTCTCGCGAAGTCCTGCCCTCACTTCGGCAATGGTCGTCAGGAGGTCAACGTCCATGGCAGTCTTGAAGAAGATAGTTTGTGTGTCGATGATCTTGTCGGTCTCGGTTATGAGCGCCACTATCTGCTTGCGTTTTTCGTCGAAGTCTTTCAGCCGAAGTTTCTTGAGCTTGAAGTCGGGTTCCTGCTTGTAGGTCGAGTCGATGTTACGTTTCAGGTCGATGACGTTCTTACGGGTAACGATGTCGATGTTTCGGAACGTATGCCTGACCTCACGCATGAACTGCGCCTTTCGCTTGTCGGAATCGGTTGTTAGCCATGACTCTATGTTCAGTTTCAAGCTGTTCACATACTGTTCGACAGAAGCCACATTGATGTCCTCGTTGATGGCAAGGACATTCTCGAAGAACTTCTGATAAGTGTCGTCGAGTTCAAGGGAATCGGCATTCTGAATGATAACACCATGGTTGATAAGGAATTGCAGATAGCCTTCATTGCCATCAAGAACTTCCACGGCATCGTCATAGCGTATGGCTATGGTCTTACGCTTGCTGAACATATCGGCAAGCAGCGCCTGCCCACGTCCGAGCCAGCGTATCAGTTCCTTTAGATTTCCGAATGTCTCCATCTATCCTTGCTTTTTCTACGTATTTTTCCATTCATTGGATTGTTCAGTAAGACGTGCATCTGTTTTGGATGATTTGGGGCGTTTGATAGGCCTTCAGATCGATATCTAATACCATATGCACTTCTGCCTGTCATGTTGCTGCCAATTTAGGATTTTCAGTTGCAAATATAAGGATTGTTTTTTATATGTGCAAATTATTTGGACTGATAGTCCGATGGCTTGTGCCACTAAATATCATAGAGTTCCAATTTATTGACAAAGACTACTCTCTTTTATTATCATTATTATCATCATTCACGGAATCTGAATTTTCGCCCTCATCCTCCACCGACAATTTGGCTTCGAGTTCTTCTATAGTGGGCATGGTACCTTCCACCTTTTCTGGATAGAGCTTGCTCAGTTCGTAATCTGAGATGGCAATGGGTTGGCTGCTGCTTTCAAGCGCATATTGTGCAAGAGTCTTATTCTTCTCCTTACAGATAAGCAACCCAATTGTCGGGTTATCCCGACCCTCTTTGCGTAGAAGATGATTACATGCCACCACATAGCCACCTAATTGACCTGCATCCTGAAAGTCAAATTCTCCAATTTTCACCTCAATGACAACATAGCAAGACAGATTTAGATTGTAGAATAGCAAGTCGATGAACTTCTCCTTGTCTTCTATCTGTAGTCTGTACTCCTTGCCGACATAAGCAAAACCGGTACCAAGTTCAATCAAGAACTTTGTAATGTTGTGTAGCAGTGCATCTTTTAGCTTCCGCTCGTTGTACTTCCCTGTGATACCTGTAAATGCGAAGTTATATGGGTCCTTAGTTATCTCTTTCGCCAAGTCGCTAGTCTCAGATGGCAGCGTAGCCGTGAAATTATTGAGAGCTTTGCCTTGACGTTCATACAAGTCGGTAGATAAGAAATTCAATAGCATATCGCGACTCCAGCCATTTGACAAATCCTGCTGGATAAAAAACAATGCCTTTTTAGGATTACCAGGCACCTTACTCATTATCAATATATGATGCCCCATGGAATTGACAAGATGTCATTTCTTAATTGTCCAACAACTTGTTGGACAATTTGCTTATCTTCTTGTCCAATGGGTTGTTGGACAAAATGTTCTATCTCCACACAATAAAGATAAAATTTCTTCATGTAGTAGATATTACTTTTGGAAAAGCAATGTGCTTCGGGATTTAATTTCTTCAAATCAGCAGACAAATTCCGAACCACACTTTCACCCCATCTGTCTTCGACGTGCATCTCAACAATATCACGTCCAAGACTCCAGTAGAAGGCAAGCATCTCCTGGTTCACTTTTACTGCAGCCTTGATTTGGCTTTTGCGGTATCGTGAACTCAAATCTTTTATCCACTTCTGATACTCCTTATCTATGATTGTTATGTTCTTATTCATATTGCGTATTTTGAATTCCAACTGCAAAAATAATGTTTTAAATTGATTCATACAAGGAAGCGAAATCTTTTTCAGCCGCCAAAAGAATCATGGCCATATGCATAACAACCATTCTAACAATAAAAGTCACACAGACATTGAAATTCAGGCAAATGTTGCTATATTAGCAGAGAGAAGAACTTTCTACAATATGTTTGGCATATTCCCGTTCTAACGATGAAGACAATAACAAGCGATTCCTACAAAGCTCATAAGACAATGGCAAACAATAACAAAGCATTAGATGAATCGGTTAGGAACATTTTCAGTCTTCCACAAGTTGTGGACATTGAAAGGCAGATTCTTGACCTGTATCGTAACATGACCCATTCGCGTGGAGAACATCGCCCCGACAAGGAGCGCATCAAACAACTTCTCTTGGATCGAAAGGAGATGCTTGACAAGGAGTTTGTCATGGGTGTGGGGTATCAGCAACTCCTTTCGGAACTCAACGATGCCTTGCGACAACAGTTAATCAAGTTGCACGAGAACATTCTAAAAACTTATCATGCGCTGAAAAGCGCAAATATCAAAGGCGACTTGTCCGTAGTAGGAAAATGCTTCTTGGGCTATGAGTATTCCAAGATACATCCTGTCCAGACCATACGGTGCAAGAAGATATGGTATATGCTCAATGGAACTCTTGACAAATTCGATGAGATGTATGAAGGTGGCGTCTGCGGCATTGACGGCTGGCACTATGATGCAAGCTATGATGACGCAGAAAGCCTGGACAATCTGCTTTACATCAATGCAGACGACCGCAACTGGGACGACTGGTTCAAGGATGATCCCCTAACCGTTAATATGCAGATTGTTTATCCCATTCATTGGCTGCTCGAATATACGGTCTTCTCCATCTTTGACATATTATGGGTACGCGATTTCAACATCGAGCTATGTACTGAAATGGATTATGGCACAGATGTCTGTAGGGATGATGAAGAACCAGACTTCGACTTACTTGATTATTGACATAGGGAGCAAAGAACGACCTTGGACTGACCAGTTAAAAAAGTATAGCAACTGTAGATGTCCCATCAGCGTGTTTTCACCAGCAGTAGATGTACCATATTTTATAAAGAGCAGACAGTTACAAACTAAATTTTGCAATTCTATATCATCGTTTCTTCATCAGAACCAGATGGAAAAAATAGGTTCGCAATAACAAGTTGAGCAACGCTTCTAAAATGAACCAATTTGAACCAATTTGAAATAGATACTATTTGAAAAAACTTCGTATATTTGCAATCGAGAACCACATCCTATGCCATTAACCCAACTTGGGCAATAATTGGCAGGAATCTTGAAATTTTGGCGAGGCGTTCCTATATTATAGGTGAACAAAAGAATCAAGTATGAAGCACTTATGTCTGATACACTTTGAGTACACACACTATGTTGGACGGACCAAGGTAGTGGAGAGTTGTCGGCTGTTAGAGAAGCACATTAAGAAGTACTGCGCTGGCCATGGTCAACTGCTGAATTACTATAATGACTACGAAGATTATGTGGAGTCTACACTTTGGACTGAAGAGGACGACATCAAGGATGTACTCAACGCGATGATGCAGAACCTGCCGGACGGCGTGATGCGCGAAGGACTGAAAGGATATTTCTCCTACACGGGTCCAACACTAAAAGACTTGCTCGGCGTGATAACGAAAAAGTTCGATTACGAAAAGAAACAACCACAAGAGCAGATGCCTCAAAAGAAGCCGTCTCTTTCCTCCTCCCGAAAATTTATCAAGGACCTACAACTCGAATTAGCCCACAAAGCCAGTTTCCGCAACCGCGAGCAGATAGAGCGGTCGAAGCAGTGCGGCTGCTTTTTCTGCGGCCGCATCTTCCCTGCCTCAAAGGTGACCGACTATGTCTCGCGCGAGGAACCCACCGCCCTCTGTCCGTACTGCTATACCGACTCCGTCCTCGGCGATGCCTCCGGCTATCCCATCACCGTAGAGTTTCTGAAGGAGATGAACAAGCGGTGGTTCTGATGATTTCTAAAAATATTATTGCAAGAATCTTCCAGGGAATAAGACTGAATGTGCTATACTCTCAACAGAGATTCCGCAACTATTTTGTTTAAACAATCCTTCAGATAATTGAAACACTCACTGAACTAAAAAAGATATTTTTGGCTACTCTTGCATAATTGAAAAGAAAAACTTATCTTTGCCACAAAAAGCATAAGCAGATGACTTTCAAGTATCAAGAATACATAGATGAGTTGTTGGCACAAGATTTTAAAATGCCGGAGCTACATTCCCCTGATGGAATAAATGATTACAGATTTGTCTTTTCGGGTGACAACGTCAATAATCATAAACCTGTCTGCATACAAAACCCGTCAAGACGATTACCTGACAATGAAAGATTCTCAGGCTATGCTTTATCTTGCTTCAATAACCAAGAAAAAGCAGAACGCCGGTATTCCTCACTGTGCAAATCGTTTAAGAGAACTCCAAAGGTTATCGGAGATTCCTTGTGTGGTGGCATTATTGAGAACGATGATGGCATGATTACTCTACCGGATTTAGCCTCCGGACATTTTGATCTGTATGAGTCTGAGACATGCGACCTTTCCAAAACATTTAATATTATAGAGAAGCTATGGAAGAATTAAAAGGATACGATATTCCATTTGAAATAAAAACGCTTAAGCACAGGGCTGACCTGATAGAGCAAGATGGACCACTACTCTCATTATATTATAATGGCAAAGGGGACTATTACTTGTTCTATTGGCTTGATTGTGATGACAGAGCAAATAGGTGGATGATTCTGAGAGTAAGCATAGAGTCCCTATATCAGTACTTGTCTAAACAAATAACATTGCTTCAAGTTATTGGCAATCCATCGGATAATTTTGTGTGGATTACGGATATTGATACTAACGGAAAACAGATTAGTACGAAAGTTTTGCCTGTGGCCAATATTCCCACTGATTATCTGCCAGCCGAGGATTCCTGGTTTGAATTTGACAACCAGAATGAATTTCTGAAAGAAGTTGGAACCTACAAGTTTGAGGTGGATATCCCAAGGAGCGACAACAACTTATTCTCAACCATCGTAGCAAAGAGGGGTTGGAAGTTGTCACCCAAGACTATCCATAAATTCATTGACAAGGTTGCCTTCTAAGGCGAGTGCCTCGTGGGACAAGCCCATCTCTAAAATCCATGAACAAGATCTCGTGCGAGGAGCCCACTGCCCTCTGTCCGTACTGCTACACCGACGCCTCCGGCTATCCCATCACCGAGGAGTTTCTGAAAGAGATGAACAAGCGTTGGTTCTGACATGCGTAATAATGATGTATTTCTCTCTGTGTAGGCGTATCATATGCTCTATACCGATGGCGCGGCAAACACATACCATAATCCGTTTTTGCCACTTCGCTCTATATAGCCTTTATCCGTCATCTGCCGCAATTGCTTTTTGACGGCAGAGGTGGCAATACCGGCCAGTTGGCTTAAAGACTCTATTGTGACATCCGGATTGTCTTTGAGGGTTTTCAGAATAACAGGTGTTGACTTGCTACGGAAGGTAATCTTTTGCCCGTCATACCACCAGACATTGGGAGACTGCTCTTTCACGAAGTCAATGTCATACTCCAGTTCGGTCGTGACAAGTTTCTGAAAATATCGGGCAAACGCTCCTATCTGCTGAAAAGTGGCATGCGCTCCATCTGACGGTGTCGGTCCGATGACTACATCAGACTGATGCAGGGCGTCGATGTACTGACTCTTGTTGCGATTTCTTACAACCACCATGGGCCAATTGTGCCGGGCAAGGATATAGTTTACCATCAACCATTCTGTTTCGTTGTCTGTAGCAGTTTGGTCAACTGTGCTTGTGTCAGCCACACGGTTTCATTCTCCAACTTCACGTCAAGTTGAGTTCTGCCATTCTCTGTCTGATATATGAAAATCTTGTTGTCCAGGTCGTTGTTGTTCATTATATTAATCTTTATTTGTTGTTCATCATATCCAACAGCTCACCTGCCACCTTAGCATCAGCTATTCTCATAACAGTGTTGTCTGCGGCGTGATAGCCAAGGAAATTGACATCACCATACCAACAAATGGATTTGTCTATGATGGCACATTGGATAGTCTGCGTATCGTTGACAGAATAGGTGCGGCCAACTTCCTTGTACCTCTCTTCGTCATATCCTTTCCTCTTGATATGGACATAAAAAACAGGAGCGGCACCTGGAACGACGACATGAACTATATGCCCTACCCGAACACCGACGTGGAGAAGAATCCAAATCTTCATAGGTAATATCACTTAATATGCTTATCATGTGCCGGCGTGTCCAACCTGGATGCGCCGGTTTTTTAGTTTAACAGGATGTGTCCCGCATCCACGTCACGCTTGTCTCGCATCTGCGAAACGTCAAGATTTATTTTTTCAACCCTCGCTGAGAATCGATTCTTTTTGACCGGGATGGCCTTTGAACCGAAAGAACACATTCTTGAAATAAGTTTGCAAACAACTGTCATTCAATAGGTTATGTATTTACTACCTTTGGGAGACTTTCTTGACACATTTAAAACTCCGCCATTCCTATAAGAAGTTCATTTTGCTCTCTCTTTTTCACGTCTTCCAACCCTCTATTCAGGCCTTTTCGCATTCTCTTTCACACTGTTCGCATTGTCCTGATTTATTTACTTTTCGTCAATATCTTTCATTCTGAGCGTTGAAAAAGGAGCTGACGGAATTTTTACCATAGACTGTTACTTTGTTTTTTATTCCGTAATGTTGATAACTCTTAACGCAAAAAATACATCTGAAATCATTTGCGGATATAGCCTAAAAGCATTATATTTGCAGTTGTAACCGCTTAAGAGGACAATCATGACAGAAAACAGTTTACACGATATAGAGGAGATGACGGGTGCCAGGTATATCAATCCGTACACGGACTTCGGTTTTAAGAAGCTCTTTGGTACGCCGCTCAACAAAGATTTGTTGATTAGTTTTCTCAACTCTCTTTTCGAAGGTAAGGAAGTAGTGAGAGATCTTACCTATCTCAATGGTGAGAACCTCGGCAATGGCTATGGTGACCGCAGGCCCATCTTTGATGTCTATTGTGAGAATGAGCAGGGTGAGACGTTTATTGTTGAGATGCAGAAGGCTGAACAACAGTTTTTCAAGGACCGGAGTGTCTTTTACTCCACTTTCGCCATCCAGAACCAGGGGAAGAAAGGTATATGGGACTTCAATCTCAAGGGCGTCTATACGGTTGGTATCCTCGACTTTGTCTTTCCTAACAATGAATATCCTGCCGACAGCCTTCGTCATGAGGTGAAGTTGGTAGATGTCGATGACAAGCATGTCTTCTATGATAAGCTGACATTCCTTTATCTTGAGATGCCGAAGTTTACCAAGACAGAGACAGAGTTAGAGACGATGTACGACAAATGGCTATTTGTCTTGCACAATCTCTCTCGGCTGATGAAGCGTCCTGCCGCTTTGCAGGAACGTATCTTCACCCGCCTCTTTGAGCAGGCAGAGATAGCCCGGTACACTCCCAAGGAGCGTCAGGATTACGAGGACAGCCTGAAGGTCTACCGGGATCTTAAGAATGTGCTCGACACGGCAGAGCTGAAAGGATTGAAGAAAGGTATCGCGCAGGGCCGAGCGGAGGGTCGAGCAGAAGGACGAGCGCAGGGCCGAGCGGAGGGCCGAGCGGAGGGTCGAGCAGAAGGCGTCGCTTCTGTGGCTCGCTCTATGAAGGCTAAGGGTATGGATGCAGCTACGATCTCTGAACTTACAGGAATAGATATAGACGAGATTAGAAAGCTGTAACAGGCCGTCTTTGAATGAAGACTCTGCGAGTCTTTGAAGTCCCTCTGAAGGAAAACAAATTCCTTTATATGACTGGCGAATCATTCGAGAATTTTATGTAAGTTTGCAGTTGTAACCGCTTAAGAGGACAATCATGACAGAAAACAGTTTACACGATATGGAAGAGCCTCTTGAGATAGCCCGGTACACTCCCAAGGAGCGTCAGGATTACGAGGACAGCCTGAAGGTCTACCGTGACCTTAAGAATGTACTCGACACGGCAGAGCTGAAAGGGTTGAGGAAAGGTATCGCGCAAGGACGTGCGCAAGGGCGTGCGGAAGGCCGTGCAGAGGGCCGTGCAGAAGGCCATGCGGAGGGTGTCGCTTCTGTGGCTCGCTCTATGAAGGCCAAGGGTATGGATGCAGCTACAATTTCCGAGCTGACAGGAATAGACATCGACGAGGTAAGGAAACTGTAACAGGCTGTCTTATACCGTCAAGACAGTAGCTCAGTGCAGATAATTATCTTCAAGCGATTCCCACCTGTGCGGTTAAACGCTCTCTTCCAGTCCCGACTCTCGCAAATTAATTAACAAGAAATATTCAATTTAGTTTTAACAAAATGAAAAGACTTTTACTTATGTTCGTGGCCCTGCTGACTGCGATTGGCAGTTTCGCAGATGGCAAGTTTGTAGTGGTTGATGGCCTATAATTCTTCGTAGATACTGATTCGAAGGAGGCCATGCTTTATGCCAATTCCTATAGCGGAGACATAACGGTGCCCGAGAAATTCACAGATGAAGGCGTGGAATACACGGTCACTGCGTTTGCAGACAAGTGCTTTTCAGGTTGCTCTAAGCTTACAAGCATTACTATCCCCTCGTCAGTGACATCGTTGGGTAGCTCTTGCTTTTCAGACTGCTCTAATCTGACAAGCATTACCATCCCCTCATCCGTGACATCGTTGGGTAACTATTGCTTTGCTAACTGCCATAGACTGTCAAATATTACCATTCCTTCGTCCGTGACTTCGCTGGGGTTCGGAAGCTTTTCCGATTGCTCCAGTTTGACAAGCGTTACCATCCCCTCATCAGTAAAATGGCTGAATAGTGGGTGCTTTAAAGACTGCAATAATATAATAAGTATAACGTGCAAAAGTCCGAATCCGCCTTCTTGGAATTATGGTATGGATGGTGGTGCGTTCAATAATAATACTTTTTTAGTGAGTACGCTTTATGTTCCCGACGTAGAAGCTTATAAGAATGCGAAAGGGTGGAAGAATTTCAAATATATCAAGAAGATTACCTCTGGCGGTGACGACAAACCAGCAGAACAATGGTCCAACCGACGATTGGCTATGCAGACGGACAACTGAAGTTCAGTGACACCACCACGGGCGCACAGTACCACTACACGCTGAGCTGCTCGGATGTGCAGAGCGACAAGCTCAACGAGGACGGCAATGTGGATTTGGCCGCCTGTTACGACATCAGCGTCTATGCTACTGCTGACGGCTACAAAGCATCCGACAAGGCCACGGCAAAGCTCTATTGGGTGAAGGCTGACGGAAACCTCACAACCGATAACATCAACACGGCAAAAATGCGCGGTGTGGTTGTAGCAGCCGACGGCGGCATCGTTACTGTCAGTGGTCTCAACGATGGGGAGAAAGTCGAGTTCTATTCTGTCGACGGCAAACTGATTGACTCGCAAAAAGCCAACAGCGGTACGGTCAGCATCGCTACCTCCGAGCCTGTCGTCATCTGCAAGATGGGCGGAGCAAGCATCAAGATGCTCCTGAAGTAGCAGGAAGAAAGACCTACAATAATAAGAAGCCCTTATGTATCGGAAGGCTACGCTTGGCGCAGCAGCCTCGTGTAGATGCATAAGGGCTTTTTATTTCTTCTTAGGCAGGATAATCTTCTACACTGAACTTTTGCGTCTCACTTCCTAAGCAGCCACTTCCATACAGGGACGACATGGATGGGAAGGCCATCAGCTTCGATCATCATTCAGTTAATCTTATTCGGTTGCAATGATAGTCATTTATTTATTGCCAGTAAATAAAAACTCCTAATTTTATTTGTTGGCAATTATTGCTGTCCGGTAAAGCCCAGATTCCGTGATTTTAGCTCTCGGAACCCCAGAAAATACGGAACATGATACTTATTTCTGAAAGTAACCCCTATAGGTCATCAAAGAGGCTTAATTGTATATATTTCGGATTGTAAGCCAAAGCCTGCTTTCGCTGGGCCTCCTTGAGATCACGCCAAGCACGTAAGGGGTCTACGACCATGGCTACAATGTCAATATAGGAGAACATTGTAAGCCGGATAGCGCATACGAGATTGGAAAACGACATCTTATCTTTTGCTCATGGTTACCATCGTTTTTGTTTAGCAACACAAAGATAGTAACTTTGGGGAAGAATCCAGCGGGATTTATTCCCCTTTTTTCAACTCTTGTTTTTTTCGTTTACCGGACAACAATAACTTGCAATATAGCACATGATCCGCAAAGCGCAAAGGGCCTGAGAACTTTAAAGCTAACTAAAATCGTTTTTAGCCTGCTTTCTTCATAAACATCAAACACTGTTATTTTGAACATTGCATCATCATACAACGCTCAAATTACTAAATTGATGAGAGCCCAATCCATGGATAACACGTGAAAGATAAAAGACATGCTCAGCGCAGGAACGTGACAACCCTTATCAGTGGAATTCCGAAATTGAAGTTGTCACTGCCCGTACTCTTGGCGAAGTTCACAGCAATGAGTCGCCCCCGGTCATCGACGACAGGCGAGCCACTGGACCCTTGCATAGACGGAATGCTATACATGACGCGCTTGCCGTCAGGTTGCTGAGTGATGGTGCCGCTGGTGAACTGAGCCCTTATGCCGTTGTCGGTCTTGGCAAGGGCCACCCCATAGTTATAGCCAATCATATAGACTGTCTGGTTGATCTCAAGCTGATGGTCAGAAAGTGCCAGGTCATTATCCACGGTGAAAACATAACTGTCACTTGGTGTCTGCTTGCTGTTGAGCTGCAACAGAGCGAGATCGGAGTAGGCATCCTCCGAGACGCGCAGCATGGTGCAGGGCGTTTTCATGAAGTCATCCCATGAATTGACGTTGCTGCCGTCGTAGGCGATACCGTATTGTGAGTGCAACTGTATGGAGAAGTTGTCGTTCAGAATGTTACTCCTCACATTGTTCTTTAGGTTTTCCGCCTCCATATATTGTTCTTTCAGACTGGCCACCTCCTGCTGCAAGGAGGCAACCTCATCCTCGCTCAGATTGGTATATGTCTCGCCATAATCATCCTCGTAGGTATTTTCCTGTGCATACTCCTGAATGGCAGCGTAACGCTGGTCCATCGAGTCCTGAAGCGACTGGATGTACTGCGCGTAATTCTCGATGATGGCATTGACGTTATTTCTCACCGCTGCCTTGTCCACAGCGGGAGCCACCACATGTCGGTTTGTCAGGATTCGTCCTTTCTCATCGATAAAGAAACCTGTTCCATTCAGCACGCCGGGCTGTTTCTTGATGTCAGCAAGCTTACCCGTAAGGTTGATGAAGTTACCATCATCATCGAGACCAGAGAAATAGAGATGCTCACCGTTGAAGAGCGTGATGTCGTAATAGAACTCATTGCAGATGAGTACCACTCCCGACTTCTCTTCGCTGTAGATCTCCTGCGGATCTTTCTTGCAGCCTGTCAGCAGGAGCAAGAAAAGTAGGGTTATAAGGGAGTAATATTGCTTCATAGCCTTAAACGTTTGCATTTACAGCCGTAAAATTAAGGGTTTATGTTGAATACTCCAAGCCTTTTTAAGAGAAATTTCACAGAAATATCATCTTAGGTTTTACTTAGCTTTCTGTACTAACCATACACTTACCACTGCCGTAGTCAGCAAATGTGCATTACTTCCCCAACAGCATACTTATGTTCTGAACCATGTACAGAGAATTCTTTGTGCCCTGTCTCTGCTAAATGGCACTTCGCTATCCTTCTCTGTATTCCTTTGGTGTCACTCCCGCAAGTTTCTTGAAGAAGCGGGAGAAGTGCTGAGGATACTGGAAACCGAGATGGTCGGCAATCTGCGAGATGCTCTGCGACGGGTCGAGGAGCAACTGTTTGCTCAGCTTGAGGATATGCTGCTGGATGTAATACTGCGCCGTCATTCCCGTCTCCTTGCGGATGAGATCGCCGAAATAGCCGGCGGAGAGACAGGCCTTGCCAGCGAAGTAGGACACAGAGGGCAGGCCGCTACGCACGGCCAGGCCCTGCTCGAAATAGTCTTTGATGTTGCGCTCAAAAGCCGAGAGGACATCTGAGTTCTCCTTATGACGAATGACGAACTGCCGGTCGTAGAAGCGTTGGCAGTAGTCGAGAATGAGCTTGATGCGGTCGGTGAGGATTGTCTGCGAGTGCCTGTCCACGGGCTGCTCCATCTCGAAGCGGATGGAGTTGAGTGTGTCGATGTACATCTGCCGCTCGCGCTCGCTGAGATGGAGCGACTCGGCCGAGTCGTAGTCGAAGAAGTGATAGCCGCCGATAGCTTTCCCCAATGGTGTACCGAAGAGCAGATCGGGATGGAAGAGCAGGCCTAAGGTGTGCGACGGTCTGCGAAGCTGTTCCTCTACCATATCCACATGCACCATCTGTCCCGGTGCGAAGCTCACGATGGTACCATCTTGATAATCATATTGCTGTCGACCATAGTGCAGTGCGCACTGTATGCCATCCTTCAGCCACAACGCATAGACGTCATAGCGGAAGGTGACGTGGTTGGGCATCTTCGTGGCATCCGCCAAGTCAACCACACTCACTAAGGGGTGCAGCGTCTCGAAGCCATACATCTTATTATATGCATCAATACTGTCGATAGGGATGATCGTTGTGTCGCTCATATCTGTCTGCCTTTATGTTTCTACACACAAAATTAATTGAAATATTCTATTCACACAAGAACAAAGACACAATTTCGACAATATGGGTTATAGCTACCACAATCGGGGTCAAGGCCCATCGTCAATGTTTCCGAGGTTGAATGATATTCGCAAACTACATATGGCTGTAGGGCCTCGTGCCATAGAGCAAACTTTTCGGAACAGATTCCTAAAACTTTTGCTATCTTTGTGCCTATAACGAAAGGGCAATAAGGACAGATTTAGACAGAAAGACAGAAAGGACATATTTTTTAAAGACTTAGAAGAAAGGACAAGGATCCTTTCTTAAGCAGAAAGGAAGGTGGAAGACTGCGAGACATGAGCAAGGGCATCGATGCATAGCAGTACACTAAAGAATCCAACGCAACGAGACCGAAACCACAAATAATACGAGAGACGGAAAACTGAAACTACGAGAGTCGGAAGCCCAGTACAACGAGATTGAAGCCCGAAACTACAAGAGACAAAAGCCCTAAACAACAAGGGTGAGTGACTCTAATCCCTTTATAAGCGGAAGGCTGCGGCGGTATAGGCAGAGGACAGCGACGGAACCGACAGAGTACTACGGTGAAGTACTGGAGTAATCTGCCCGTAGTACTGGAGTAATCTCGGCTTTGTACTGGAGTAATCTGCCCGTAGTACTGACACCAAAAGGCTTTGCTCTTAAGTTCAAAAGCCTATGACAGGAGCAACAGAAAAGGTTTCTGACTCTAACAAAAAGCCAAGATGAAGCTGGTGCACCGGATCAACCCTGTGTTTGGAGAAGAGAGCTCTTGTACACGATACTTTTTACAAAACCCAGTAAAACTATTATCCTTGAGGGCACAGTGGATATTTTCCGTGGGTCGGATAAGAGATCACAGAAGTTAGTAGGAAAGGAATATCCGACCCACGGAAATTATACAATGTACCAACAAATCACTCGCACAGTTTCAAAAACATCATCCTTAGAGAACAAGGTAAGCGATTTTTTCTTATTTTTGCAGTTGAAGACCTTGCCAACCTATATCGGCGAGTCATGAAAACCACACAAGAAGAAAGAATTGTCATGCCTATGAAAAGACCGGCCCGCATCTTCGTTCTGCTGTTGCTATGTATCAGTACGTCAATTTCCATGTACGCACAAGATCCTGCGAAGACATGGCAACAGTATTATAGTGATCTCGGTCAACGCGAGGATGTAGAGAGCGATGCATGGCAAGAGACCTATGAGATGCTCAGCGAACTGGCCCGTGAGAAGATGGATCTGAACAGCTGCACACGCGAGGACTTGGAACGGCTGCCCTTCCTCTCTGCCCAGCAGGTGATGGACATCATGGAGTACCGCCATCGCGCAGGACGCTTTGAAAGCCTCGTGGAACTGCGCATGCTTCCCTCGTTCCGCAAGCAGGATGCCGACATGCTGGAGCAGTTCGTCACCATAGGACCGGAGAAAACGTCCGACGCGCTGCCGCCTCTCGACAGCATCCTGCGCTCAGGGCGTCAGGAAGTGGTGGCTGCACTGAAAATACCTTTTTATAATAGAGAAGGTGACAAAAACGGATTTCTCGGATATAAATATAAGCATTGGCTGCGCTACAGCTTCAATTACCGGCAGCGCGTCAAGCTGGGCTTTGTGGCTTCGCAAGATGCGGGCGAGCCCTTCTTTGCGGGAAAGAATGCTTGTGGATATGACTATTACTCTCTCTATCTGCAACTCCGCAACACAGGCGCCATCCGTAACCTCGTCGTAGGACGCTACCGGCTGCGCTTCGGCATGGGGCTGATCATGAACACGTCGTTCGGACTTGGCAAACTCAACACGCTGGCCACGTTAGGAGCCTCCACCAACAACATCATCGGGCACAGCAGCCGGTCGGAAGCTAACTACCTGCAAGGCGCTGCCGCCGCCATACGCCTCAACCGACAACTCACGCTCACCGGCTTCGTCTCTTGGAGAAAGATCGACGCGACACTCAACGACTCCACAGGTACGGTAGCCACAATTCTGAAAACCGGCTACCACCGCACGCCCAGCGAGATGGCACGGCGACGCAACACCGATGAGACACTTGTGGGCACTAACCTCAGCTTTTTCCGTGATGGCTTTCATGCAGGCGTCACGGCTTTCGCCACTGCCTTTAACCGCACGCTGAAACCCAACACCACACAGCCTTTCCGCCGGTGGTACCCCCAGGGAAAGCACTTCTGGAATGCAAGCGTCGACTATGGCTATGTCTCAGCAAAACTCAATATCGCAGGCGAGACGGCCACGGGCGACTGCGGTACGGTAGCCACGATCAACTCTCTGAGCTATCTGCTCACTTCCTCGCTGTCGGTGATGGCGCTGCAACGCTACTACCCTTATCAGTACTACTCGCTGTTCAGCCAGAGCTATGCCGACGGCGGCTCGGTCAACGACGAGAGCGGACTCTATCTCGGTATGCAATGGACACCATCGGCCAGCGCTTGTCTGATGGGATATGTCGACGCTGCCTACTTCGCATGGCCGAAATATCAGGCTTCCGCCGCCTCGCACAGCATCGACGCTCTGCTTCAGTTCAGTGGCAACCGACAAGGATGGAGCTACCTGCTCAGGATGCGAATGAGAAGACGGGAACGCAACGACAGCGAAGCCGACCATCTGACGTGGCGCGACGAATATCGCTCACGCGCCATGATCGGCTACGCCGCCGGTTACTGGCAATGGCGAATGCAAGGAGATCTCAGCATCTGCCACCAACAAGCGACAAGCCGGGGATACATGATCTCGCAATATGTTGGCTACCAACACGCGTGGTTTCAGAGTTTTCTCAGCGCCAACTACTTCCACACCGACGATTTCCTCTCGCGTGTCTACAGCTATGAACGTGGACTGCTCTACAACTTCTCCTTCCCGATGTTTGCCGGACGCGGCATCCGTTACGCCATTGCCGCCCGCGCAGACATCGGCCGCCTGATGTTTCTGCTGAAGTTGGGCAACACCAACTATTTCCACAACGTATCATCATCCTCCGGACCGGAGCATGTCAACGGTCACAGTCGCATGGAACTGGAGATGCAGGCCAAGCTGCGGTTCTGACATTACAGGGATCGTCAATGCCTTACAGTTTATTGCAATGGAGTAAAATGGGCTTCACTCGTCCAAATCACTGGTCAGCACCGTAAGGCCTTTCTTCAAGTGTCCTTTGAGCTTATCAAGGAAAAAGGGAGCCCTATGAGGGGCGTTGTCTGTAGCCTTCGGTAAAGTCTTCTTTTCCTTTGGTGTCGCAGGCTTTACCTCCTGAACATCAGTTTTCGGAGTTGTTTCTCTCTTAGTCTCTTTTGTCTCAGTCTCTCTACGAGTCATATCGAAAGGAATGGAGGGTGAGGCCTCTTCATCCCCATAATCGTCTGTCTGCTTTCCATTCAAGGGAGCAGCGGAAGTCTCGGGAATCTTATCTGCTTCTTTTGGCTCCTTCTCGGCTTTCTTCTTCGCCGCAGCACTTTGCGACAGCAAAGGCTCTCGATAGAGTTTCGCAATGATCTGGTTGTAATACTCCTCGTCGCTATCGTCATGTTTGTCATCAGGCAGGAAGCGGTTGTCGATACCTGTGGCAAGGATGATCACCTTTGCGTCCTCACCAAGCGTATTGTCGTCACTTGTTCCCCATATCACATCTATATTAGGATTCAGCCCATACATAAATGCATCTATCTCGCGCATCTCACTGACGAACAAAGGCTTGTCCTCACTCGTATAGATATTGAAGAGTATCTTCTTGGCATTGGAGATGTCACTGCCGTAGAGCAATGGCGACTGAAGGGCATTGACAATTGCCTTCTCCACTCGCCTCTCACCACGAGCCCTGCCGATGGCCATGATTGCTCCACCGCCTTCACGCATCGTTGTTTCCACATCGCGGAAGTCAAGGTTAATGCTGCCCTCAATCGTAATGAGTTCTGATATGCTCTTTGCGGCATTGCACAGGATATTGTCCGCGGCTTTGAAAGCGTCCTTGATAGAGAGTTCCGAGTCGGCATAGACATCGCAGATGCTCTCATTATTAATAATGAGTAGTGAGTCGACATTCTTCCGCATCTCCTCTACGCCTTTCAGGGCCTTCATGATCTTTCGGTTCTTCTCGAAATAGAACGGGATGGTCACAATGCCTATTGTCAGTATTCCCATGCTCTTGGCCACAGAAGCAATAATGGGCGCAGCTCCTGTACCCGTACCGCCACCCATGCCTGCCGTGATGAAGCACATGCGGGTGGAGTCATTGAACAGTTGCTTTACACGTTCCTTGGTCTTGATGGCCTCCTGCCTACCCAACTCAGGGTCGGCCCCGGCTCCCAGTCCGGACTCACCCAACAGCAACTTGACGGGTACCGGTGAGTTGGCAAGACTCTGGCTGTCGGTGTTGCAAACCGCAAAAGACACGTTGGCGATGCCCTCGTTGAACATATTGTTGACGGCATTACACCCGCCGCCACCTACGCCAACCACCTTGATGATCTCTTTCGTGGTGTCTTCCACCGGACCAAAGTCCAATGTATCGCGCTTCTGTTGATTATCGTCTTCCATGATATTCTATTTCTATTTTTTGCGCAAAGATAAAGTAAAAACACCGAATCCCCAACAGAAAAATCCTCGCAAGGCTTGCAGCCTCATTTTTATCTACGCACATGAACGGCTCTATCAGTTTTTTCGTTAACTTTGTAACCACAATGAACAACGACGAGGAACAAGCACGACTGATGGCCCGGCAAATACGTGAGCTGGTGAAGAAGTTGCAAGTCATGGGTAGAAGCGACTTGTTGCTTCAGGCCATCACCGTGCCTACGCTCGAACAACTCAGAACAGAGGCCGCACGCGGCACGCTTCGCAGACTCTTCGTCAAGGACGACGGCAGACTTTTCCTTGAGGGAGACAAAACCACAGGCAATGGCAATGGCAACAACAATACGATAGAGGTACAACTGTCTCCTGTTCATCGTGCTGTCTACCTATTATTCTTGCGGCACGAAGAAGGCATTGAATTTAAGCGCCTCAGCGAATACAACGATGAGCTGTTGTCAATCTATGACCACATCTGCCCCGAAGGAGACAAAGACAAGATGCGGGAGACGGTGGAGCGGCTCACCAATCCCCTTGACAATGCCATCAACGAGAAGTGCTCCCGAATCAAGTCTGCCTTCACGTCTCTCATGGACGACTACTCGGCCAGCTACTACATCATCAGCAGCCAGTCGGAGCAGATCGACCCTACATCTCCGCGCCGATGGTTCCGTCGTCTCAAAGTCATCACCTTACCGAGAAACCTGGTGTGTTACTCCGAGCACTTCTCACATACGCTCTGAAGCGTACACAAATCTACGCGAATCGCTGCCTTCTACTGAAGGTTTACGAGATGCGGGAGCCAAGAACAAAGGACATGTGACTATTCGAATATCTCACGCAGCTCCTTATTGCTGAGCCTGCCTATCCAGCTCTCACCGGAGGAGACGGTCATGTCGGCAAGCTGACGTTTAGAGTTGATCATGTCGTTGATGCGCTCCTCAAAAGTGCTCTTGGTGATGAAGCGATGAACCATCACATTCTGATGCTGACCGATACGATAGGCACGGTCTGTGGCCTGGGCCTCCACAGCGGGATTCCACCACAGGTAGTAGTGGATGACATGCGTGGCGGCAGTGAGGTTAAGTCCCGTGCCGGCTGCTTTCAACGAGAGGATGAAGAACTTGTCGGCGCGTGCGTTTTGGAAGCGGTCCACCATCTCCTTGCGCTGTTTGATTGTACAGCCACCATGGAGGAACATGGGCTCGACACCCGTGGCATCCGTGATGAACTTCACCAACATGTCCCCCATCTCCTTGAACTGCGTGAAGATGATCGCCTTCTCGCCGGCATCGTCGATCGACGACACGAGATCGAGCAGCATTTCCGTCTTACCGGAGAGCACCGGATCGGTCTCACCGTTTTTGAGATACTGCGCAGGATGGTTGCAGATCTGTTTCAAGGCAAGCATCATCTGCAGGATCAGGCCCTGTCGTTTGAAGAGCTGCGTGCCGTCGGCCTCGTCCATTCCCTCTATCACCTTCATGCTCTCGTCAAGCACCTGCTTGTAGATGGCGGCCTGCTGCGGCGTGAGCATAGCAAACTCGTCCTGCTCAATCTTCTCGGGCAGGTCATTGATGATATTCTTGTCGGTCTTCAGTCGTCGCATCATCATCGGAGCCGTGATGCGGCGGAATCGCTCGGCACAGGCTGTGTCGCCCTCCTGCTGGATAGGCCGCGCATAATCCTCGTTGAACGACTTGATTGTGCCGAGATAGCCTTTGTTGGCAAAGTCCATGATACTCCAGTATTCCGAAAGACGGTTCTCTACTGGCGTACCGCTCATCGCTATGTGTGTGTCGGCCTTCAGCGAGCGCACTGCCTTGCTCTGAGCAGTACTGCTGTTCTTGATGTTCTGTGCCTCATCAATGACGGAGACGGTCCATTTCAGCTTTTTGAGTTGGTCGATGTCGGAACGAACGAGGCCATAGGAGGTCAGCAGAATATCTGCATCAAATTCTTTGAGGTTGCGCCTCTGACCATGATAGACAAAGACCAACAGCGTCGGGGCGAAGCGCTGGAGCTCTGCTTGCCAGTTGGCGAGCAGTCCCGTTGGTGCCACGACGATGGCCCGTTGCCTCTCCAGTAGCCCGTCATCCTTTAGCTTTTGCAAGAGCGTGATCACTTGCAACGTCTTGCCCAGTCCCATGTCATCGGCAAGAATGCTGCCGAAGCCGAGCCGCATGTTTTGATACATCCACTCATAGCCCCGCTTCTGATAAGGCCGCAGCGTGGCATGAATTTCCTTTGGCACCTCAATCTCCTGTTGCGTGGTCCATTTTCTGATGAGTTCCTTCACCTCAGGCGAGATGCTGACCTTTGCAGACTTATACTCTCCCGACAAGGCGACCTGCAGCATCCGCGCCGGAGTCATCTCGTTGCGTGAGGCGAAAGCCTTCTCGATACGCTTCAAGTCGTCGGCCGTCACATAGATATATTGCTGCTTGAAACGGATCAGTCCCTCGGCACGCCCGAGAAGACCGCGAAACTCCTCGGGAGAGATCAGATCATCACCGACCGCAACCTTCCAGTCGAACTGCAACAGCTGGTCGAGACGAAGGAACGACTTGCCGTCGCTCTGCTTGGCTGACAAGGAAACCGATGGTTTCGGCCGAAGCAGATGCTGCAAAGATTTCGGTAGGAGCAGTCGGATGTTGAGCAAACGCATGGCCGGCACTACATTGATCAAAAACTGCGAGAATGCCGCATTGTCCATCGACATCGGTTTCCGCGCCTCATTGGCAAGATACTGGTCGATGCCAGGAACAAGGGACGACAACAACGACACGTCTCGGAGGATATTATACCGTGCACGCTGATAGGTCTTGTCCGTAAAGACATCGTGCAGGGCAACCTCTGTCTGGTCGTTGGCCTGAGCGTCTGCCACTGTCATTTCAAGAAGGAACTCACTGCCATCCTCACTTTCATCGCGTACCATGATCATTGGCAAATAGCGCAATTGGGGAGCCGACAGATGGTCTGTCCAGCTCTTGATACCGCCGGGAACATTTTTCTCTCCTACACCGTCGAACTTCTCCCAATCATCATCAAAGAACAGCTCGTAGACCTTGTCCCACCACGTCAGTGGTTTATGAGTTTGGCGTACGAGAACCGTCAGAAAGCAAGAGCAGATGAACCACGCTGGTCTTGACGGTACGAGTTTGCTTCTTCCCGTACACTCCAAGACAATGCTGTCTTTGCTGAAGAACGTGTCAAGTTGCCCAAGGATCGCTGACGTCTGCTTATCCGACATAAACGGAGCCCACACGACATTCACGCTACCATCTTTCTGTTGAGTAATCATCGGAACGACATTGCCCTTGACTGCGAGGCGAAGTGCCAGCACCAGACAACTCCTAAAAGCAAAGACCGTGTTGCTACTCTCATAGATTTTCTCTTCCTTCAAGGCAGTAAGGTAGTCCATCAAATCCATCAGGCTATTCTTAGCCTTTAAGCCATCGAAGCGCACCCCAGCATGAAGATTCTTGTCTATGACGAGGCCGATTTCCGATACCTCTTTCTTTGGTAAGTGACCGATGCTTGCATTCAATGCGTCGTGGACATATTTCTTGCCATTGAGGATGCTTTTCGCTGCCTTCGCTACGCGCTTCATGTTCTCGTCATAGCGTCTCATAAAGTCACCATCAGCATAGAAGGCCGGAGATGCAGGCAACAACTTCTGAATTGCATCACCCAAATTGGCAATCTTACTAAAGTCGAAGTGCGGTAATGATGTTGGGGCCGTCCCTTCTTCCGTCTTACTCAACGCTACAAGGCCGAGCGCCTCACGCTCATCGGGTACCACAGACATCTTCCCGGCATCAATGGCGATGCCACGCTTAGCCAACTCGCCGATGATGTCCACGCCATGGAGCTTGAAGACAAGGAAAGGATTGTTGTCGATCTCCTGTCCCACCATATAGATCACTGCGGCAATGTGCTTGCAGGGCACCGCCCAGTCTGGACACGAACAGTTCATGCCAAGGTCACGCCAGGAAGTCGGGAACACCTTCAGCCTGTTTTCCTTTGCGATGTCGTTAACGGCCGGCGACAGCTTGCGGTTGAGCAGCTCAGCGACGATAGCAGGATGCGCGAGGATGCCGTCCATCAGGGCTTCGGTCTCCTTGGCAGAGAACTTGTCCACCTTGATAGTCACAGAGTAGGGCGTTCGCCTCGAACCTTGCACTTTCGCTTCGATGACATTATCGTTGATCACGATCTTCTTTACCGAACCGTTACGAGCATAGCGCGCTCCACGAGGGATGCGGTTAGCATAGTCTATGTTTGTCAGCGAGCGGAGCCATTCGTTTCCCCACCATGTCTTACCAAAGTCTCGTGCCATTTTTTATCTTTTAGGTATCACATTATTTAATAATGTACAAAGATACAATGTTTTTCTTCTTTTTCTCAATTCTTTTGCTTATTTTTGCTTGAAAGTCGGATCAATTAAACAAGGAGGTTATCATGAATTTGGATTATCAACGTTTTACCAAGGATCTTGACGACAAATACGGTTGGAACGATCCGTTTCTGACGGCAAGAATGCTCTCGCAGCCAGAAAGTGTCAGTTCAAGTCAGAAGAAAGAACACCGCAAAGGCTCTACCTCTCCAGTGCTACACGGAAAATAATTATCCGTTCTTTTTTTGCCGTTATCAAAGAAAGTGCTAACTTTGCAGAAAACAAAACCTATATAACATGAATATGTATACCCTTATTTTGCCCTGGCTGAAAAAACCATCATTGCCATGGCACAATTTCTCTTGCATTTCCTTACGGCATCTGCTCATCACGCTCTTACTCATCACACCGCTTTTGTCACGCGCCGTCGACGTACCCGCCGGCGTTTACTACTTCGACAACAGCAAGACCAACTACTCCACAGTGAAATTTGTTTATGGCAATGACGCGGAAAGCACCACACATATTCTTGCCCTTACGAAGACGGCAGACGGCAAATACACCTTTACTATCAACACGACGGTCAAAGGTCAGACACATTATTTCTTTACCGACACCGCACTGCCTGTGGGTGCACTGAGCGAGAAAGTGACTGCGGTGAAGAACCTCATCGTACAGCGCGGCGAGCACCGCACACAGACTTTCAAGGACGAGGACAACGTACCGATGGTGCCTGGTGCTACCTTTGTCCCCAACAAAGCCGACCTCTACACTTCCGGCCACTGGCAGGTGGCGGGTGCCCAAGCCAACGTTTCCGGCACGTTGCCCGTGATGTATATCAACACGCAGGACAATGCACCGATCACTTCAAAGGAGAATTATATCTCCGCCACGTTATATGTTGACCCGATGTCAACGGCCGGCTGTCCGGCCTCCGGCACGAAGGATAGTCCTTTGACCCTCACCATCAAAGGGCGCGGCAACTATACATGGACAGGATTCGACAAAAAGCCCTATCGCCTCAAGCTCTCAACCAAAGAGCCTCTGCTGGGCATGACAAAGTCGAAGCATTTCGTGCTCATGGCCGGAGCAGACGACATTCTCGGCGGCCTGCGCAACCCGCTTGGCTATGAGCTCTCACGCTGTATGAAGCTGGCGTGGACACCCGACTGCCGCCCGGTGGAAGTGGTGCTCAACGGCGACTATATCGGTCTCTACTTCCTCACAGAAAACATCCGAGTGGATTCCAAGCGAGTCAACATCACTGAGCAGAAAGACAACTCCGACGAGGACGTGACGGGAGGATGGCTCGTGGAGGTAGACAACTACAATACCGACCCGCACATTTCTGTACCCATGAGCGACAAGAGTCAGGACATGTGGATCACGTATAAGTCACCCGAGATACTCTCCGCTAAGCAGGAAGCGTATCTCCAGCAACAGTTCAACGCCATCCGCGACGCGGTCTATGCCACTGACAAGACCTCCACGGAATGGGAGAAATACATCGACTTGTATGCCATGGCGCGCGTCTACGTGGTACGTGAACTCATGCAGGACGAGGAGGGCTTCCACGGCAGTTTCTATCTTCATAAAGACCGGGGCACCGATACCAAATGGATAGCAGGACCGGTATGGGATTTCGGCAATGCATACAACAACGACCGGCACGCCTTTATCTGGGACTGGCCACAATTCGAGTGCTTCCTCATTGATCACATCTATCAGTTTCCTCGTTTCCAGGAAGCTGTAAAAAATGTCTTCGGTGACTTCTACCGTGATGCGCTTCCCACTGTCGATCAGTACATCGACCAACTTGCCGCCACTATCTCCACAGCTGCCAAGAGCGACTATACCCGCTGGCCCAGCTACGGCACGGACGACGAGATGGACAAGGCCACTAAGATCAAGTCCTATCTCCATGACAAAGTCAAATGGCTCGCATCGCAATGGGGAACAAACGGAACCACCGGCATAGAGACACCACACATAAGCGACATGAACCAAGCCACACACATCTATGACCTGCAAGGCAGGGAAGTAAAGACGGTAACACGGCCTGGAATGTATATCTACAAACAAGGCCGCCACGTTTGGAAAAAGTTTCATATCTGCAATGTGGGTAATACAACTTCCTTGCGTCCCTAATTATGTACGCTAATGGTAATATTTAGAGAATAGCTACGATAACACATCGGGGTGCGGCCAAAAGGCTACACCCCGATGTGCTATACAAGATTCATCTTTCTGTTAGCCCCGTGGCTCCGTGCACTCGTTGACGAGATACACGATGCTCATATAGGGGATGCCGGCATGTGCCTCCAGTCCGATCTCGCACGTCCGGCTGTTGGAATAGCCACGCTCGATATGATGTTCCGCTATCTGCCCGTGGAGCGAGCGCAAAGCCCAGTCGTTGAGTTCCGGACGAGAGAAGCCACGATCACCGGCAAAGCCGCAACAGCCGATACCTTCGGGCACAAAGACGTTGTCGGTGCACATGCGTGCCACTTTTAACATTGTGTCACTGAGTCCCATCTCACGCGTGGAGCATGTCAGGTGAATGGCTACCGACCGGTGAGTAGGATGGAACGTGAGCCTATCTTTAAGGAATGTGAGGATAAACTCCGCGGGCTCGTAGAGCTTGACACGGGTGACCATCTTCTTCAGTCGGTGGAGACAAGGACTCTGGTCACAGAGCACCGGCCATCGTCCGCCCTCACTGGCCTCGAAGAGGGCCTGCTCGGTCTCAGCAGTCTTTCGGTCAGCAATATCTGTCATACCCTTGCTTTCCCAGATCTGTCCACAGCAGAGGTTTTTCATATTCTTCGGGAAGATCACCTCGTAGCCGGCTTTGTGCAGCAGGTCGCACGTTTCTTTGACAAGCGGTCGCTTGACGGGAGCACCTTTCGTCAGTCCCATGGTCTGATTGATACAACTCGGCAGATAGACCACCTTCAGCTCAGACGGTTGCTGGTTAAGCATTGCCTGGGACGGGTTACAGATGGCACCCGGCATAGCCGTGGACCACTGCGGGATACCGAGCTGATGAAGTCCACCGCACACTTTCTTCATAGTTGCCGTACCGAGCACGTTCCTACCTAACGAGGCCGCTGTAAGCGCGCCACGCACCACATCTTTCATGGCACCGAGATGGTTGGCACCTATTTGCCCGATAGCCCGTTGCTCCGGATGCTGGTCCATGAAGAGTTGGCGCAGCAGATGCGTGAGATCGCCCGTGTTGATCTTCATCGGGCAGGAAGTAGCGCAAAGGCCATCTGTGGCACACGTCTGTTCACCGAGATAGCGATAGGCTTTCTCCATCTCCGCGAGCCGTTTCGGATCCTCACCGGTCAGTCTGAGTCGGAGCATCTCCCGCTGAGAGGCGATACGCATCCTTGAGGAGAGCGTGAAGCCACACGACAGGCAGTTGATCTCACAGAATCCACATTCTATACAACGGTTCGCCTTCTCTACGCCTTGCAGCATCTCTTTCATCGTAGAGTCTGACAGATGATTGCCTCCTTTTTCCTGGCGCGGCTTGAGGTCGTAGTGAAGCACGGGCAACGGCTTGAGATGCTCAATGAAACAGTCGGGATCATCATTGAAGATGACACCCGGGTTGAGCAGATTGTCGGGGTCGAAGATGCGCTTCAACTGCTTCATCACGCCATAGGCTTTCTCGCCCCACTCGTATTTGACAAACGGTGCCATATTGCGGCCCGTGCCATGCTCGGCCTTCAAAGAACCGTCGTATTTGCCCACGACAAGTTTCACCACATCCTCCATCATGTTGCGGTAGCGCTCCACCTCGTCCTTTGAAGCGAAACTCTGATTGAGGATGAAGTGATAGTTGCCCTCGAAGGCATGACCATAGATGCAGGCATCCTTATAGCCGTGGCGCGCGATGAGCTGCTGCAGATCCACCGTAGCGTGTGGCAGGTCCTCGATATGAAACGCCACATCCTCGATGAGACAGGAAGAACCCACAGGGCGCTGGCCGCCCACGGCTGGGAAGATGCCGGAGCGGATAGACCAGTACTTTCCGTAGACCTTCGGATCATCGGTGAAGACGGGCTCGCCATAGAGGTTAAACCGCGAGAGCGTGTCCATGATCTCCTGGATATTTGCCTTCAGGCCTTCCGGCGTCAAGGCCTTGGTCTCGGTGAGGACAGCCGTGAGATTGTGATAGTCGCCTTTGGCTACGCCGTCAATACGACCTGCATCCACATCGTTCTTATAGTTGAGAAAGATGGGGTCGTCGACACTCTGCAACGACAGATAGTCGAGCATCTCCGCACTCTTTACCTTGAGATCCTCATAGGTCATCGCCATGTCATCCTCGTCGGCTTTCAACTGTTTCAAAGCGACGATGGCCTTGCAGCTCTCCTCCATGGTCTGGAAATAAACCATAGCCGATGCGCGGTAAGGATATTCGTGCAGCGTTCTCATGCGGACACCGGAGAGGAAGGCAAGCGTTCCCTCAGAACCCACGATACTGTGTGCAATGATATCGAAGGGATCGTCGTAGTCGACAAGCGGCCGGATGTTGAGTCCCGTGACGTTCTTGATGGAATACTTATACCTGATGCGCGCCGTGAGGTCAGCATCCTTCCGCACCTCATCACGCAGAGTCTCGATCTTCTTGATAAACTTGGGATGACTTTTCCGGAAAGCCTCACGGCTATGCTCATCGCCGGTATCGAGAATGGTGCCATCGGCAAGAATGAGGCGGGCACTGAGCAACATGTGATCGCTGTTGGCATGCACGCCACAGTTCATGCCCGAGGCATTGTTAACCACGATACCGCCGACCATAGCACTGCTCACCGAGGCCGGATCAGGCGGAAACACTCGGCCGTAAGGCTTCAGGATATTGTTCACGCGTCCTCCCGTGATACCGGGCTGAAGGGTGATGGCATTCTTGTCATCATCCAAATGGAACTGCTCCCAACCTTTGCCAGCCACGATGAGCACGGAGTCGGAACAGCTCTGTCCGGAGAGTGACGTGCCGGCAGCGCGGAGGGTAAAAGGAATTGCGTATTTCTTACATGCCTTGAAGGCTGCCTGCACCTCCTGCTCGTTCTTTGTGCGGACAACGACTTGCGGGGTCATGCGATAGAAGCTGGCATCAGTGCCCCAGGCATAAGTACGGAGGCTATCGGTGTATATCTGTCTCTCCGGAATAGCCTGCTTAACCTCGGAAAGAAACTGCTGCTTAATATGTGGATCGATCATAATAACGTGACTTATCTTCTTCTGCAAAGGTAACTAATATTAGCAGCATTAACAAATAATAATCGTTATATTTTATAAGCTATTCGGGAAAAACAATAACGGATTCGTCACACAGACACTTCAAAAGGACATAGATGTAATATTGCAGCCCCATGCCACGATCAAAAAGCACGGGGGCTGTCCGTACAAAGACTGCAGCATGGGGCTGTCACAATTTTTCTACCTTGAAGGGAATTTATCTACTTTGATGATCAATTCAGCATGAAGGATATGGGGATAGTAAATTTCACATTGACGGGTTTCCCTTTCTGCTTGCCCGGTGTCCACGCCGGCATACTGCTTACCACGCGCAACGCCTCCTGAGCCAAAGCTTCCTTGGCTTCAGCCTCTTTCTTCTGATTTTCAGCAACATCAACGGCAGTCTCTTTCTTCTCACCCGAAGCGGTGTTCGCCTCTGCGGCTACACGCTTGGTGCCATTGTAGACAACCTTAGGATCAGCGACGGATCCGTCTGACTTGACAATAAAGCTGACGACGACACGCCCCTGCACATGACATTCCTGCGCTACAAGGGGATAATGGACATTCTGAGAAAGATACTGCATCATAGCCGTAGGTCCTCCATTGAACCGAGGCATTTCGTCGACAACTTCAAAGCTGCTTCTTTCCTCCCTTTCTGCTGACGCTGCTTTCTTCGTTGTCACTACAATCACTCCATTGACTCCTTTCTTTCCGTACTGAGCCGTGTGAGCTTTGTCTTTATAGATGCTTATAGCCGAAATGGAAGAAGGGTCGAGACCCTCTAATGAGGAATAAGGTATCTCTTTACCGTCGACGACAACCAGGAGATCCTTGAGCTTGGTCGTATCTTTCTGGGCTACTTTTTGCTCTACAAAATCCTCTATCGTAGCTGCCGGTACGTTTGTGGAGGCAGAACGCTGAACAGCAGCCGGCTGGGAAACAGACGGAGCAGTGCTGTCGGCAACCTTATAGTCGGTAACAGTCTTGGCCGTGGCACAAAGCGAGACGGCAACAATGGGAAGTACATACATGGCTTTGAGCCAGGAATATCGGTTTTGCTTATGAGTATTCATCATAGTAATTCGTTGTTTTAGGGTACTGTGATTGAAACCATTGACCACAGAGTACCCTGCCGCAGCCATGGCTTTTCTTACCAATAGATATTGATACTGGCGCGCTTCTACGCCACTTGAGAGAACCGCCGCATCAGCCTCATACTCGTGGATGGCGCGCAGATCTGAACGCAGCATCCATATAGCAGGATTGAACCACTGAAACGACGAGAGAACATCAACGAGCAGCACATCCCAAGAATGATGCCGGCGGATGTGCTCACGCTCGTGCATGAGGATGGCACTGTCGGGATGGGCGTAGTCGCTACGCGGCACCACGATAAAGTGCATCCAGGAGAATGGGGACACTTCCCCATCGGCCACGGCAATGACAGAGCCGTCGGCCTGCCGGTGCTTCTCGCATCGGCCAATAAGTATGCATACCTTCGATATCGAGAGAATTGTATATAATAATGTAAAAAAGACGCCTGACCAGTAGACTATTGGCAACGTGATATGCCACCAGGGCGTGGACGGAACCACGGACGCGCCGCCACCACCGACGACAGCCGTCTCTACTGTGGGCAGTGATGACAGTACCTCGGTGTGATGGATGGTGATGACACACAGAGGCAAGACAAAAGAAGCCAAAGCTGTGCCCAACAGCACCAAACGGTTGAGCTGATGGAAACTGTCACGAGACAGCAACAAACGGTAGAACATATAGAACACCGCTATCAATACCGCTACACGGAGATTATAATACAGAAAATCCATCATACATCAATTTAGGTTACTTGCCTTGCTCTATTTGCTCTATCAACTCACGGAGCTCGTCGACAGAGATTTTCTTCTCCTTGACAAAGGCGCTCACAGCAGAGAGATAAGAGTTGTCGAAATAGTTCTTGATCACGCCGGCAAGGGTACTCTTGCCGTAGGCTTCTTCCGTGATGGCGGCCTGATAGCGATAACTGTTGCCCACAGCCTCGTGATTGACGTAGCCGTTGCTCTCCAAGATGCGCACCTGTGTGGAGACGGTATTGAAATGGGGTTTGGGATCTGGATACAACTTCAGCATGTCCTTGACGAACATGGGACCATGCTGCCACAGCATATCCATAATTTCCTTTTCCTTTGCCGTTAGCTTTTTCATAATTGTATCGCTTTGATGTTTACAATGGCAAAGTAACGAAAAAATATAGTTCTGTACAACTAATCGTTTTAGTTGTTAGCCTTTATTAGCTCTTTTGGTCCCATTTTAACAGCGTTTAAGGAGCATCAACTACAAAACAGTTCTACGAACCTATGGCGCATCGGACGTTCTCCATGGGTTCATGGCGAGAGGAAGTAGAAATTCTCTGCATGCTGTTTGAAGAGAAAGAGTAATACCACGATCTGATGACTTCCCTCAATGGCAGCCGCGGCAACCATCAGCACGCCAACGGCATCTCGATGGAGCTCTACGGCAAAGGGTATGTGCTGGGGCCCGACGGAGGCATCGGCAAATATCTCTACAGCGGTGACGACTACCACGAATACTATTCCCAATTCCCGGCACACAACACTGTGTGCGTCAATGGTGTGTCGGCATATCCCGTGATGATGTCGCAGCACGCCTTCACGCTGGTGAAGCGCTACCCCGACACCAACGCATGCTTCGCAGCCGGTGACTCCACCTGCAACATCTCTTATGCCACCGTCGCCTTCACCGAGCCGGAAACACAGGCACAGCAGCAGCGCACCAACATCGTGGTGAAGACATCGAAGACGGGCGGCTTCTATGTCGACATCTTCCGCAGCCGTCTGCCGAAAGGACAGGAACTCATGGAACCGGAATTCCACGATTATTTCTATCACAACCTCGGACAGCAGATGCGTCTGACCGATACGAGGGGCCAGGACTTCAACCTCCAGCCCACCGAGGAACTGGCTTTTGCCGGTGGACATATCAGTGCCTACTCCTATCTCTACAACAAGAAGACGGTCACCACAGACAAGGACGCCAAGGCCACCTTCGACGTGCTGCTCACCGGCAAGGGCATCGACGACGTGAAAGCGCACAATGGCAGTCGCATCACCATGACGATGTGGATGGAGGGAGCACCGCAACGTGAGCTCTTCACCGCCCTCTCGCCCGTCAACCTCGAATATGAGCGCATGAAGGGACAGCCCTATGACATCGGTTATCAACCCGTCCTTACCTTCGTGGCGCGCCAGCATGGCGAAGCATGGAACCGTCCCTTCGTCGCAGTCTTCGAACCCTCGTCGGAAAAAGAACCGTCAGAGATTCAGTCTGTTCAATTCTTCCATCCCGCCAACGCTGACGTCTCCACAGTTGGCATCAAGGTAGTGCTTAAGGACGGAAGCACGAAAGTCATCACTGCCGACGACAAAGGCAACGTTGAAATCAAATAAAAACGTGAACAAGATGAAAGCAACAATCCTTCTCCTCCTTGCCTTGCTGGGTATTCTGCCCTTGGCAGCACAGAGCACTGAACAGCTCTCCTCGCCCGACGGCAAATACGTCTTCAGTTTCAACCCACACGACGGACGGCTGACCTACTCCTTATTATATAAGGGCAAGACAGTAGTCTCTGACGGTGACTTAGGCATCAACATCGACAACCACCTCATCGAGAAAGCCATGGGCATACCGCAGGACACAGCTCGCCTTTGGTCTTCTTCCATGCGACTCATCAAAGTAGACCGCAGCACGGCCGACACGACGTGGGAACCACTTTATGGCGAACAGGACTTCATCCGCGATCACTACAACACCATGACGCTGCACTTCGAGAAAGGCAGCGCCGAGCAAGGCTCCGGCACGGCATATGACAAGCGACAGCGCTACGCCCTAGACATCATCGTCAGACTCTATGACGAGGGACTGGCCTTCCGCTATCATTTTCCCGAGAGTGGCAACGGGCTCTTTGTCCACGTCACCCAGGAGCTGACAACGTTTTCCTTCCCCTCCGGCACCACAGCGTGGCATGAGGCCTGGGCCCAGGGCCCTTTCCACCATGTTGCCTTGCAGACCTCAGCCACCGTCGACGGCCGGCGTATCTGGCAGGACGTCTCTGAACGTCCACTTCTGCTCAGTCTCTCCGACGGACTCTATGCGGCTGTTGGCGAGGCTGCCCTGAGCAACTATGTCCGCGGCAAGCTACGGCTGGTCAAAGACGACGTGTTGGGCATTGCCATGTACGACGATGCCGACGTCATCCCGCCCTACTCTACCCCATGGCGCTTCGTCATGGCAGCAGAACGTCCCGTGGAGCTCATCAACAACAAGCAATTGTTGCTCTCGCTCAACGCTCCGAGCCGCTACGAGGGCGACGGCCGCAAGCTCAACGACTACATCCGCCCCGGTCGCGCCTTCCGCTGCTGTAAGTTGGATAAAGAATGGATCAAGAAGAGCATCGACTTTGCCCACGACTTCGGAATAGAATATGTGGAGCTCGACGCCGGATGGTACGGTCCCGAGATGAAGGTTGCGTCGAGGGCGCTTCGCGTCTCCGCTCAGCGCGACTTCACGCTCCGCGAGATTTGTGACTACGCCCGCAGCAAAGGCGTGGGCATTTGGCTCTATGTCAATCAGCGGGCACTCTACAACCAACTCGACAGCATCCTGCCACTCTATCAGCAGGTGGGCGTGAAGGGTATCAAGTTTGGCTTCGTACAAGTAGGCAATCAGATGTGGACCACCTGGCTGCATGAGGCCGTGAAGAAATGCGCCGAACACAAGCTGATGGTGGATATCCACGACGAATACCGACCGACAGGATGGAGCCGCACCTACCCCAATCTGATGACGCAGGAGGGCATTGGCGGCAACGAAGAGATGCCTGATGCCCGCCACAACACCACGCTGCCCTTCACGCGCTTCCTCGCCGGCCCCGCCGACTACACGCTCTGCTACTTCAACGGACGGGTGAAGAATACCAAGGCCCACCAGCTGGCCATGTCGGTAGTCTACTATAGTCCCATCCAGTTTCTCTTCTGGTATGATCTGCCAACCGCCTACAAGGGTGAGCAGGAACTGAACTTCTGGAAAGACTGCCCCACGGTGTGGGACGAGTCCAAAGCCCTCGACGGTCTGCCGGGAGAATATATTGTCCAGGCCCGCCGCTCCGGCTCGTCATGGTTCGTTGGTGTGCTCAACGGCATGGAGCCACGGACCATCACCGTCAACACTGCCGACTTCCTGCCAAAGAAAGGTAAGTACGCCATGAGCCTCTATCAGGACGATCCTAAGCTCAGCACCCGCACGAAGGTGTCAACAACCCAGCGCACCATCAAGTCCGGCGAGCGTATCACCTTGCCTCTGCTCAAGAGCGGCGGAGCGGCCATTGAATTCAAGAAAGTCAAATAGGACATCATATCCTTACCAATATTGTAACTTGTTGTTGTTATCGCACACAGCCACTTGATTTAGATTAAGAAAGATGGGGAAAAAGATACTTCTTACAGAAAATATTCGAGGGTACGGAGAATTCGTCGTACCTTTGCAGTGTCAAAAGGTTAATAGATTGTTTAGGTTAGTAATAGATTTAGGTTTTTAGTTATTAGGTTTAAGATTGTAATCAGTAAGGTGTTAGTAAAAGGTAAAGAATAAGATTGTAGGATAACCAAAAGGAGCGAATCGTCGCTCTACATTGAAAATTACAAATTTCAGATACGAGACAGCTTGGAAGTGATTCCAGGCTGTCTTTTTTTATCTACGTATATTACCGGGGACATCCGTACTATATATTAAAAACTATTAGTTACCACTTCTATGCAAAGAAATCCAATCTTCAAGATGTACAAGCCTCATCGCCTTCTCAAGATCTCCACCTTGGTACTCCTGTTCTCGGCGTTTGCTCGTACCGGCCACGCTGATTCTTCATTCCAAGTAGAACAGCAGCTGCAACGCTGTCATCAGAAGGTGAGACAAGCACTGCACGACCTGCAAAAAGCCGACGGCACGCTGGACTGCACCATGGAGCCACGCAACATCCTTCATGGCGACAAGCAGAAGGCATGGAACTGCCGCAAGGCCACCGCCGAGGAATGGTGCTCGGGATTCTGGCCAGGCATCCTGTGGATGGACTACAGCTACACTCACGACAGCATCGTGGCCCAGGCTGCCGAAGGCTATACGGCGGCACTCAAGTCATGTGTCTACCGTTCTGTCTATGACCATGACTTGGGATTCATCACCTTTTGCTCTTTCGGCAAGGGCTATGAGCAGAACCACAACGCCACGTACCGACAGACACTGCTCGACGCTGCCGACTCACTCGCCACACTCTTCCGCCCGCTTGTCGGCACAATCCTCAGCTGGCCCCGCAACGTGAAGATGTTTGGCGGTCACAACACCATCATGGACAACATGATGAACCTGGACCTGCTCTTCTGGGCATCCCGTCACGGGGGCAACCCGCTGCTCTATGACATCGCTGTCACGCACGCCAAGACCACGATGAAACACCATTTCCGTCCCGATGGCGGCTGTTATCACGTGGCTGTCTACGACACCTTGACGGGCGACTTCATCAAGGGCGTCACCCACCAGGGCTATGCCGACAACAGCACCTGGGCCCGCGGACAAGGCTGGGCCGTATACGGCTATACGATGGTCTACCGATATACCCACGAAAAGGTGTTTCTCGACTTTGCACAAAAGGTTGCAAATTACTATCTCAGCCGGTTGCCGGAGGGAGATCTGATACCAAAGTGGGACTTCGACGATCCTGACCCGAAGGCACCAAAAGATGCCAGTGCGGCCTGCGTGGTGGCTGACGCGCTGTTGGAACTGCAACAGTACGTCGGAGGACAAAAGGGACAGCAATATCGCGAAAAGGCTGTCGAGATGCTCCGCCAACTGAGTTCTCCCGAATATTTCAGCGGCAAGCGCAACGACGCCTTCCTGCTTCACTCCACCGGACACCATCCGGCAGGCAGCGAGATCGACGCCAGCATCGTCTATGCCGACTATTATTATCTCGAAGCACTGCTGAGACTACGCAATATTAAATAAGGTGTATACGTTAGTAAAGTAAACAAACAATAACCACTAAGTTATCCTGTTTACAAAAAGAACCTAAATTGATCAACCGATGAAAAAGAAAGCACTCTTTCTCACACTACTGCTCTGTACCGGTGTGGGACTGATTCCTGTCCCAGCACAATACCACTCCAAAGTCTGGGATCCGGACTTGGGCAACGGCATGTACAAAAATCCCGTACTCTTCGCCGACTATAGTGATCCCGACGCCATCGCCGTTGGTGACGACTATTACCTGACGGCGAGCAGCTTCAACTGCATTCCCGGACTGCCCATCCTGCACTCCAAAGATCTCGTCAACTGGGAGATCATCGGTTATGCGCTCAACCGTCAACAGCCCGACTCGCTATTCAGCAAGCCTCAGCACGGCAAAGGTGTGTGGGCACCGTCGATTCGTTATCACAAGGGGGAATACCTTATTTATTGGGGAGATCCCGACCAAGGCATCATGCGCGTGCGAGCCCGGCAGCCCCAGGGTCCTTGGAGTGAACCGGAATGTGTCATCGCCGGAAAGGGCATGATCGACTCCTGTCCGCTATGGGACGAGAGCGGGCACTGCTATCTCGTCAATGGCTGGGCCGGCAGCAGAGCGGGATTCAACAGCGTACTCACCATGTGGGAGCTCTCCGCCGACGGTAGCCACGCCATCAGCGCGCCACGAATTGTCTACGACGGCGGGCAGGTCAACCACACCACAGAGGGGCCGAAGCTCTATCATCACGACGGCTGGTACTGGATTCTCTGTCCGGCCGGTGGTGTGGAGCGCGGTTGGCAACTGGCCATGCGCTCACGGACACCTTTCGGACCTTATGAGGCACGCACCGTGATGCACCAGGGACATACCGACATCAATGGCCCTCATCAGGGTGCATGGGTGCACACAGCACTGGGCGAGGACTGGTTTCTCCACTTCAACGACCGCAATGCCTATGGGCGTGTCGTCTATCTGCAACCGATGGCGTGGAAAGGTGGTTGGCCGGTGATCGGCAATGACAAGGACGGTGACGGTTGCGGTGAGCCTTATGCCACCTGGCGCAAACCTAAGGGCAACTCCAAGACACGGGTCAACCCACAAGAGTCTGATGAGTTCAACACTGGGGAACTCGGATTGCAATGGCAGTGGCAGGCCAACTACAACCCTCTTTGGGGTATGCCAACCGCCAACGGCACCCTACGACTCTACAACGCCGATGAACTGCCAGGCAACGGACTGTGGCAGGCAGGCAACCTGCTCCTGCAAAAGCTTCCGGCTCCTAAGTTCACAGCCACGGCCAAGGTACGCATCTCGGCCAAGAGCGACGGTCAGTATGCCGGGGTTGTCGTGATGGGTATGAACTACCAGGCTCTCGTCTGCAGAAGAAAGGGCAAGAAATTCGAACTACTGCAAATCAACTGCAAGGATGCTGACCGACAAGGGAAAGAAACGGAGAAGATTCTGGCTACCTTGGAGCCTACCGAGGTAGACACCATCCCCTACTCGCCCGCCATCCATGAGGACATATACCTTCGGATCAGCATCGACAAGGGACAGGCCCGCTTCGCATATAGCCTCGACAACAAGCACTATCGCGCCGCCGGTGACGTCTTCACGCTCAGAAAAGGCAAGTGGATAGGTGCCAAGATGGGTCTCGTCAGCATGCGGCCCGGCACCACGGGCAACCGCGGATGGATGGATGTCTACTGGTTCAGAGTGGAGTAACCTTGTCCTCTCACGAAGTTGAAAAGTACAATAACGCAAAGAGGGTTGACAACGCAGAGATACTGTCTCTGCGTTGTCAACCCTCTTCTAATATAGTTTATTTTGTGTTGCACCGGCCAACATCAAGAGATATTATATCACCTCTTGCATGTAACTACTCCCCTCCTCTTGGGTAGGGGTGAGGGGGCGGCTTGTCCTACCCTACCATCTTGAACATGCTGCCCATCGGACACACAAAGCGACAATAAGGGCGCATGACGATGGCAGAGAGAAGGGCAAAGGCCAAGGCGATGGCGATGACTACCCAAGAAGCCGACTCCACCATGAACGCCGAGAACGGCTCGTAGTTGACCCAGTCAAACCACAGTCCTGTCCACAAGCACACCATGAGCGCACCCCACAACACCCTGCGGAAGGTATCGAGACGTCTGATGGTCTTGCCACTGATCTTCACCTTGTAGTGAACGGTCTTGCCCATCAGCTCCTGCAGACTGCCGTAGGGGCAGACATGATTGCAATAGTAGTTCTTCTTACCGAACATCGGATAAAGGAAGGCAATGACGAGCAACACACAAGGCAACAGCAAGGACACGACATTCATGCCATTGGACATATAGCCAATGATCGCACTATAAGACACCATCGTACCGCACCAGAAGCCCAGCACGACAATGTTGAGCACTTGTTGCGCCATGCGATAGCGGCGGTCCTTGACAAAGAGCGGGATGATGGCAGCCATCAGCACCACAATCAGTCCGGCTATATTCTTTGCACTGAAGTCGAACTGCACAGTCGACTGAGCCTTTGCACTGGCCTTGTCGGCGTATTGCAGTCCGCGCTGCATATTAGCTATGATCGCCTTGGACGAATAGGTTGCTCCCGAGACAGCGTCGACTTGCATTGTCTCGGCTTCCTTCAGACTCTTGCCCTTCCACGCATTGAACAGTGCACTCGCACGGCCAAAGAACTCCGGCGTCTCGCCATTGGGCAAAGCCTTCACCTGTGTGATGACGCCTTCCTTATTGACATAGATCTCCAACGGCACTGCTCCACCATAGCCCGAGATGTCTTTTCCCAGGCTGGTGGTGTTGATGACCATGGTGCCGTCGGACTCCATGCGCAGGGTATCGTTCCTCACTGAAGTATCTACCTTTTGCTTGGCACGAAAATCATGTCCCAGCAACTTGCCGTCACGACGCAGGGAGACAGCAGCAACCATCAGCAAACAAACAATGAGACTAAGAATTTGTGATAGTTTCTTCTTCATTACTTCTTTCTGTTAGGGACGCAAAGGTACTCAATAAAAACAGAATATCGGAAAAAAGAAACATCTTTTAGCAATGCACCTCCCTTGAACAACCATTCTGATGAACAGGGAATTCTATCATCCTCAGAATCGTGATGAAAGGAGGATACCAGCTTTGAGCATCTACATCATGGTGCTAACCCTTGACAAACTTCATCACGAGACTCTGGCACTTGAGCAAGTAGATGCCTGTGGTAAGATGGCTGATGTCTACAGAAAGAATGGGACTGTCTACTGTGCGGGTACCCAGGCAATTGCCCATCAAGTCGTAAAGAGAATAGGTGGAGCCAAGCGTCAGCCCCTCTACACGCATCTTTGAGGCTTGTACGCCACTGACAGAAAAGATACGGGCCTTGTCGACACAATCGTGACAGGCGAGGTTGATCATCACATCGGCCAGCCGTCCTCTCATGACCGTATTGTCGTTCCACCGCAACGACATCATATTGCCTTCCATCTCTATGGCCGTCACATGCTTGCTCACCTCAAAGCCGTTGACCCTCACAAAAGGTCTTTTCGCTTCGAGACTACTCACTGCCATCAACAAGCAGACAACAGCTACAGCCATTCTCCGAATGATGTTCATAGGCTTAATTCTAAGAGATGTTCATATCAACTGCAAATATAGCCGTTTTATTGATTCGTTGTTATTTCGGTCCACAGAAATTAATAATTATTAAGTGACGCGCTGCTCGGCACGCGTCACTCAACATTCAATCATCATTCACTCATCATTCTATCATCATTCATTCATCATTCAATCATTATTCATTCAACATTCAACATTGTTATCGCTCCTTCTTGTTTTGTGCCGTCCATGAGTATTCTCAGAGGACGAGCAAAACGGACGTGGCGCACATACTGCGTTTCCTCTACAGCGGGCATGGCGTCAAGAATATCCTTGCGCACCATACCTCCCTGCTCTGCGCTCTGGTTGGTGTCGATGGTGAAATAGCCCACGCCAAACGAAGTGAGATTTTGGAAGAAATGAGTGCCCTGGCTGGGATCGACACGATAGTTTTTCAGTGCCACCTCCACGATCACCTTGGCCGCGGAGATATGCGGCCACTTCACCGGCACGCCGAGCCACGGGTCGCTGGAGCCCCACCGTCCGGGACCGATGAGCACATAGCCACGTCCCTCGTCGATCATCTGCCGGTTGATATGTTCTATTTCAGTGGCCACAGCAGGATTGTTCATCGCCGTGAAGTGGTCGTCGTATTTCACATAGACCACGTCGGTCACATCGTCAACGATGCCATGGCCCAGTGAGCGGTGACTGCGCAACAGACATTCATCATCGGGCAATGCCGCCACATCCTCCACGAGCGTCTGCTTGCTGTCAACGATCGGGCGTATCTGCAAGAGGTAGAAGTCACCCGTGCGGTCAGCGTTGAGGTTGCAGGCAAACTCTATCTCGACAGGACGCCGCATGGCCTCAGCACCATACTTCATCGACATCTGCATGATCTCTGGCAGAGGGAACACATCCTGCTGGAGCACGCCACAGAACGAGATCACCTTGCGGCCACCCTCATAGACACCGTCGCGGATGATCTGGTCATAAGGGTCATAGGTCGACGCGATATATTGCAGCGAGCCGTCCTTCTCGGCCTCCTTGACACGAAGGTTGAGGATGTTGAAACCGTCGTCGACCTTGAAGTCGCTGCCCACATCACGCTTCATGTCGAGGGCATAGAAGCGTGTCTGAGTCTCGCGCAGGGCTGTCTCCAGCTCGGAGAGCTGCATGACTTGATGAGGATGCCAGGGCGAAACGCGCAAGGTCTGTCCGCCGTCGACGATATACTTGCCCAGTCCGAGGGCCAGCGAGGCGATGCCCTCCTCGGCTTTCTCCTCACCCACAGGATAATAGTTGAGCGAGCGCAGCACACCCGACATCGTGGGATAGTAGCGGTCGCCATGGTTCTGTCCCACCACTTCCTGCAACACGACAGCCATCTTCTCCTGGTCGATAACATTGGACGTGGCTGTCATGTAAGCCTTGGAGTCACGGTAATAGACTGAGGCATAGACGCTCTTGATAGCAGCGGCGAGCATCCGCAGCATCTCGTACTTGTCGTCGAGGTTGGGAATCATATAGGTGGAGTAGATGCCGGCGAAAGGCTGGTAGTGGCTGTCCTCAAGCAGCGAACTGGAGCGAATGGCGATGGGACTGTGGGTTGCCTCGAAGAAGGTGAAGAAGTCGGCGATGTAGCTGTCGGGCAACTGTGCCTCCAGAAAGTGCTGAAGGATAACTTCGTCGGGCGCATCACTGAGGGCGATGCCATAGAGATTGTTCTGCTCCATGAACTGGTCAAAGACATCGGTGCAGAGCACCACGGTCTTGGGAATCTGTACGGTAGCCCCACTGAAACGGTTAAAGTCGGGATGCGTCTTGATGATGTTGTCGAGGAAAGCCAAGCCACGTCCCTTGCCGCCGAGCGAACCATCGCCGATACGCGCGAAATGGGCATAGCGGTCGAACTTGCCACGGTCAAAGACTGCCACGACACCGAGGTTTTTCATGTGGCGGTACTGCACGATAGCGTCGAAGATGATCTGTCGGTGGGCATCGACATCCTGGAGCTTATGCCATGTGACATGTTTGAGAAAGTTGCTCACTGGGAAGATGGCACGGGCGCAGAGCCAACGGCTGATATGATTGCGTGAGACATGATAGAGCATAGAGTCAGCTGGTATCTTGAAGATATTGTCCTGCAACTCCTTCAAGGTATGTATGCGCATGATCTCACGATGGGTCGTCGGGTCACGGAAGATGAAGTCGCCGAAGCCCATGTGCTCCTCCATGAGATGGCGCAGGTCCACGCTGAGCATCTTGGAGTTCTTGTCGACAAACTTAAAGCCCTCTCGCTCGGCTCTTTCACGGTTGGCCGACTCGGCGCTCTCCATGATGAGCGGCAGATACTCATCCTCCCGTCGGATGGCTTCCAGAAGCTTGAAGCCAGCCTCAGGATCTTTGTCCTCTTTGTTTCCGCCCATGGCACCCTGATGCTCGGGGTGGGCATGGATGGGGAAGCGCACGTCGCTGATGACGCCCAAGCAGTTGTCCTTGTATTTCTCATAGAGTTGAATAGCCTCGTCATAGGTACGGGCCAGCAACACCTTTGGACGGCCGCGCATGCGCAACGTGGCGGCATGGCGGTTAAGGGCCTCAGTGGCGAAGTTTTGACTCTGTTGCAGGATATAGTTGTAGAGGTTGGGCAGGATGCTGGAATAGAAGCGGATGGAGTCCTCGACAAGGAGAATCATCTGCACGCCGGCCGCCTGGATGTCGTGGTCGATGTTCATCTTGTCCTCGATGAGCTTGACGATGGAGAGGATGAGGTTGGTGTTGCCGAGCCAGCAGAACACGTAGTCGAAGATGCTCAGGTCCTCGTTCTCCATGCGCTTGCTGATGCCGTGGGAGAACGGAGTGAGCACCACGCAGTGGATGTCGGGGAACTTCTGCTTGATGCTTCGCGCCACGGTGAAAGCGTCGTTGTCGGCATTTCCGGGCATGCAGATGACGAGGTCGATCTTCGTCGAGCCGAGAATCTTCTCCGCCTCTTCGATGGTCGACACTTGGGTGAACGTGGGGGGATAGCGCAGTCCAAGCTGCGCATACTCGTTATAGATCTTTTCCTCCACGCGCCCGTCGTCTTCGAGCATGAAGGCATCGTAGGGATTGGCCACGATGAGCACATTATAGATATGGCGCATCATCAGGTTGACAAACGTCACGTCCTTGAGGATGAACCGCGTCCATTCCTGGGGTATTTGGGTCGGCATAAGCTTTCAGTCTTTAGTGATACTGCAAACTTACACATTTTTCCCGAAAATAAGAAACTTTATCGCTCTTTTTCGTTGTCCATGGATAAGATAGGATGCTCTCAGGGATAGGAAATAAAGCTTGGATATTATTTTTGTATTCCACTCTTTTTCACTATCTTTGCACACAAAAAGGGAAATCAAGGATAATGAAAAAACACAGAAACTGATATGTACTAATATTATGTGGCAGTATTTCTTTCGACTTTTAGGCTTCGCCTTAGATGCTATTATTGTCATTACGATGGTCTATCAAGGCTGGCGTTTAATCTCTATCTTTCGTAAAGGAAGGGATAAGCATGTATTATTTTTGAATCTCTTTCTGTTCATCATCTGCATTTGTATAGGGGCTTATATTATTTATAAGAACATTATATAAATGTTGCCTACAAAAATAATTCCCATCCACTATGCGTTATAACCAAAAAAAGGATTACGCAATGGATAACATACACCAAGATAACTCCCAAGCTCGACAGAACATCGTGAAAAACCGCAGGCAGCTCGTGCTGTGGATAGGGGCACTCGTTGTGGGTGCCGTCCTCGGCGTGCTGGGCTGGGGCTGGCTCGACACACTGATGAACTTCATCGCCACCGTCTATACGCGACTGTTCCAGTTCCTCGCCGTGCCCACCATCGTGCTGGCCGTCATGATCACACTGGCCTCCATCGGTGACCAGAAAGACACGGGGCGTATCTTCCGCCATGCCGTGACCTACACACTGCTCACCACCTTCGCCGCAGCAGCGGTAGGCCTCGTGCTCTTCCTCCTCGTCCGTCCTGGCAACCTGCCGGCGCAGATGGTCAGCGGCGGACAGGCCGCCATCCCCAAGGCACTCGGCGGCGAGACCTATTACGACCATATCCTCTCAGTAGTGCCCAACAATCTCGTGCAGCCGTTCTTGGAGGCCAACGTGCTCTCGCTGCTACTCATCGCCGCTGCCGTGGGCATCGCCTTGGCAAAGATGCGACAGGGCGAGCGGCGCACCACAGTGCTCAACCTGCTCTTAGGGCTGCAAGACCTGCTCTTCATGCTCATCAAAGGTCTCATCTGGACGTTGCCGTTGGGCATCATGGCCTTTGCCGCACAGCTCAGCGCACAGGTCACGGCCGGTGTGGCGGCAGCCTCGCTGGGCCGCTACGTAGCCGTCATCCTCGGTGGCAACGTCTTGCAGTTCTTCGTCGTGCTGCCACTCTTCCTGTTAGCACGCGGTCTCAACCCCATCCGCCACTTAGGTCGTATGATGCCGGCCGTGCTGATGGCGTTCTTCACCAAGAGCTCGGCGGCCACGCTGCCCGTGACGATGGAGACGGCGGAGAAGCGGGCGGGGGTAGCCCCGAAGGTGTCGCGCTTCGTGCTGCCCATCTGTACAACCATCAACATGAACGGCTGTGCGGCATTTATCCTTGTCACTTCACTTTTCGTCATGCAGAACGGCGGCATACGCCTCACACTGCCGATGATGTTGCTGTGGCTCGTCATCGCCGTGATCTCCGCCATCGGCAATGCCGGCGTGCCGATGGGCTGCTATTTCCTCACACTCTCGCTGATGACTGGGCAAGGCGCCCCCGTCGGCATCATGGGTATCATCCTGCCCATCTATACCATCATCGACATGGTGGAGACTGCCGAGAATGTGTGGTCGGACTCCTGCGTGGCGGCCATGACGGACAAAGACCTCCGACGTGTTACTCACTGAGGCACAACAAGGCTTGAATATTATTCGCAATAGTAACTCTGCAAATAGAAAAACTAAACTATAACTACTTTCCCATATTTTTTGTATC
>Ga0256407_10001120_pt1 | contig 59010 bp, 44 predicted proteins | sample RumenRJG_04DNA_FD_193489 | JGI IMG/M metagenome (GOLD analysis project Ga0256407, IMG submission 193489) | Bovine rumen microbial communities from Lethbridge, Alberta, Canada - RJG_04 | ecosystem: Host-associated > Mammals > Digestive system > Stomach > Rumen | place: Canada: Alberta... | reverse complement strand
TTTTGCTTGTTTTCTTTTTGCAACACTAAGATAAGTGAAAATTCTGACATGGCAAAATCCTGGGCAACTTTTTGTTGCTCAGGAACTTATAAATAAAGTTAAATTATAGTGTTGCGGAATTAAGGGATAAGAAAAGTTTCTTCATATTGTGTTCGTTTTATGATTTTATATTGTTTTTAATCGTTTTCAAAAAGAAACGTGGACTAATTACTTCGTCTACGTATTCCTGGTATCGCCAAACACCATTGCAGCTTAAACGAGTAAAAGTCCACGCCAGCCGGCGTGAACCATTTACTTTCGTCTTGCTGCTTGAAATTTTGGCGATTTCGGAATACAAGAACAAAAAGCAAACGCTTCTTCCTTATGTCTTTATGTAGTCACTATGTCATACGCATTGCGGTTTACGGGTTTAACTTTTGATTTATCGTTGGCAAAGATAAACAATAATTTGGAAATGGCATCATTTAATGGGCAAAATCTTTTTAATCTATGTTTTGATGAGTTGGTTTTGTTTATCAGAGCAAATACAAACTAAATTAGTTTGTTCTTCAATTAATGGGTTTTTGAGGTTCAATTAAAGTTTATTTGATGAACAAACTAACTTACTTTGTTGTTTCGCGGATTATATCTCCATACGCGAAAAAAGATTTTTACCTACTATTCCTGCTACTTTTGCTATAATATACTGTGTTTCAAGACGTTATTGGTAGTAGGTAAGGCCTTTTTACCTACTATCTTCCTACTACCGTACCCCTACTTTACTGCTTTTTCGAGTTATTTCTTAAAAAAAAAGACCTTTATTCGAATCAATATCATGCAGAGTTGGGAGCTGAGTTGGGAGCCGATGTAGTTTTTCTACAAAAAATGAAAGATTTTCTTTGTGCTACGCTCGTTTTTTTGTACCTTTGCGCGCATATTTTAATAAGGTAGATTTTTACAACCCCAATAGGACATGAAAAGAGACAACGAAATCTTCGAGTTGATTGAGAAAGAGCATCAGCGCCAGCTGAAAGGCATGGAGCTGATTGCCAGTGAGAACTTTGTGAGCGACCAGGTGATGCAGGCCATGGGCTCGTATCTGACCAACAAGTATGCCGAGGGCTACCCCGGCCATCGCTATTATGGCGGCTGCCAGGTGGTTGACCAGGTGGAGCAGCTGGCCATCGACCGCGTATGCAAACTGTTCGGAGCCGAATATGCCAACGTGCAGCCTCACTCTGGCGCACAGGCCAACGCTGCCGTTCTGCTGGCCGTCTTGAAGCCGGGCGACACCTTCATGGGTATGAACCTCGACCACGGCGGTCACCTCTCGCATGGCTCTCATGTGAACACCTCAGGTATTCTCTACAACCCCATCGGCTACAACCTGAACAAGGAGACGGGCCGCGTGGACTACGATGAAATGGAAGCCCTGGCCCTGGAGCACAAGCCGAAGCTGATTATCGGCGGTGGCTCGGCCTACAGCCGCGAATGGGACTACAAGCGCATGCGTGAGATTGCCGACAAGGTGGGTGCCCTGCTGATGATCGACATGGCTCACCCCGCCGGTCTGATTGCTGCCGGATTGCTCGACAACCCCGTGAAATATGCACACATCGTGACTTCTACAACCCACAAGACACTCCGCGGTCCACGTGGCGGTATCATCCTGATGGGTAAGGACTTCGACAATCCTTGGGGCTACACCACTCCGAAGGGTGTCGTGAAGAAGATGTCTCAGCTGCTCAATTCAGCCGTATTCCCCGGTCAGCAGGGTGGTCCGCTGGAGCACGTGATTGCCGCCAAGGCCGTTGCTTTCGGCGAGGCTCTGCAGCCCGAGTTCAAGGAGTGGGCCAAGCAGGTGCAGAAGAATGCCAAGGTGCTGGCCGAGGAGCTGGTGAAGCGTGGCTTCCACATCGTGAGCGGCGGCACCGACAACCACTCTATGCTGGTTGACCTGCGCACGAAGTATCCCGACCTGACCGGTAAGGTGGCCGAGAACGCGCTGGTAGCAGCCGATATCACGGTTAACAAGAACATGGTTCCGTTCGACAGCCGTAGTGCCTTCCAGACCAGCGGTCTGCGTCTGGGTACTCCTGCCATCACTACCCGTGGTGCGAAGGAAGACCTGATGGTGCTGATTGCCGAGCTGATTGAGGAAGTGCTCAACGATCCCGAGAACGAGCAGGTAATTGCCAAGGTTCGTGCCAAGGTGAACGAGACTATGGCCAACTATCCGTTGTTCGCTTATTAAAAACCTCTCCCCTCACCCCTCCCGAGTGAGGGAGTAACCAATAGAAGAAATCATCCGGGGCATTCGGTTGCTCCGGATATTTTTGTGCATGAAAAAATCCGGACGATGAACGAGACACCATCCGGATTTCAGTCTGAAATAATTTACAGATTTATTTGTTCACCTGGAACTTTGTGCAACCATCCTTGAAGAAGGCGTTGATCTGCTTGGCGGCGGCAATACCGGCATTGATATTGGCCTCGGCGGTCTGGGCACCCATCTTCTTGGGAGTTGAGAAATAGCGGCCCTCGAACTTGGCGAATTCAGCATCGGCATCGGGTTTGATGTCTGTGATGTACTTAATATCTTCGCGCTCGGCCATCAGCTTGAGCAGCTCGGGCTCGTTGATGACTTCCTTGCGGGCTGTGTTCACCACGATACCACCCTTCTTCATCTTGTTCACCAGGGCGTAGTTGATGCTCTCCTTGGTCTCGGGAGTTGCGGGGATGTGGAGTGAAACCACGTCGCACTCCTCGAAGAGTGCATCCTGGTTGGCAACGGCATGAACTCCGGCAGCCTCGATAACCTCTGCTGGGCAGTAGGCATCATAGGCATAGACGTCCATTCCAAAGCCCTTGGCCACGCGAGCCACGTTGCGGCCCACATTACCGAATGCGAGGATACCCAGCTTCTTACCCATCAGCTCGGAACCGGCCTTGCCGTTGAAGAAGTTGCGCACGCCAAACACGAGCAGACCGAACACGAGTTCAGCCACCGCATTTGAGTTCTGTCCGGGAGTATTCTCAGCCACCACGTTGTGGGCGGTAGCGGCAGCCAGGTCGATGTTGTCATAACCTGCACCTGCACGAACCACGATCTTCAGCTGCTTGGCTGCATCGAGCACCTCGGCATCCACCTTATCCGAACGGATGATGAGTGCATCGGCATCCTTCACGGCATCAAGAAGCTGAGCCTTCTCGGTATATTTCTCCAGCAGCACGAGTTCGTTGCCTGCTGCTTCAATCTCTGCTTTGATTCCATTCACGGCAGCTGCTGCGAACGGCTTTTCAGTTGCAACTAATACTTTCATCTTATTTATCTAATGGAACACAAAGACACAAAGGCACAAAGAATATTTCTTTCGTTTGCAAAAGACTTTGTTTCTTCGTGTCTTTGTGTTCAGTTAATTATTAATGATTAGCCTCAAATTCTTTCATGCAAGCCACGAGAGCCTGGCAGCCTTCGATGGTCTGGGCGTTATAGCAAGAAGCGCGGAAACCGCCAACCGAACGATGGCCCTTCACGCCGACCATGCCCTTTGAGGTAGCAAAGTCGAGGAAGTCCTTCTCAAGCTCCTTGTACTCGTCGGCCATCACGAAGCAGATGTTCATCAGCGAACGGTCTTCCTCGGCGGTAACGGTACCACGGAACAGCTTGTTGCGGTCAATCTCACCATAGACGATCTCAGCACGCTGCTGGGCCAGCTTGTCCATAGCCTCTACGCCACCCTGAGCCTTGATCCAGCGGAGGTTCTCCAAAGCGGTATAGATGGGCACCACGGGAGGTGTGTTGAACATAGAACCCTTGTCAACGTGGGTGCGGTAGTCGAGCATGGTGGGAATCTCACGGGGAGCCTTGCCTAGCGCGTCTTCCTTCACGATGATGATGGTCACACCGGCCATCGACATGTTCTTCTGTGCACCGGCATAGATGGCGTCGTACTTGGCCACGTCAACGGGACGGCTGAAGATATCGGAAGACATATCGGCAATCAGACGCACGGGAACATCGAGGTCGTAGCGCATCTCAGTACCGTAGATGGTGTTGTTAGAAGTAATGTGCAGATAGTCAGCATCGGCAGGAACGGTCCATCCCTTGGGGATGAAGGTGTAGTTGGCATCAGCTGAAGAAGCCACTTCAACCACCTCACCGAAAAGTTTTGCTTCCTTCATGGCCTTCTTTGCCCAAACACCGGTGTTCAGATAAGCGGCCTTCTTAATCAGGAAGTTGTAGGGAATCATACAGAATTCCAGGGAGGCACCACCACCGAGGAACAGCACCTTGTAACCATCGGGCACGTTGAGCAGTTCCTTCACGAGTGCTTCAGCCTCGTCAACAACAGGTTGGAAATCCTTAGCGCGGTGGCTGATCTCAGCGAGAGAAAGGCCGCTGCCATTGAAGTCTAAAATCTGCTTTGCCGTATTCTCTATGACCACGCGTGGAAGCATCGAGGGACCGGCATTAAAGTTGTACTTCTTCATTTGATTTTTGTATTTAAATTGGTAATTATTTCTAAAAACGGTGCGAAATTACTATTTTTCCGTAATATGGCCAAATTTTTTATCACAATTTATCATTAATCTCCGATTATCGTGTCAGTTTGTCAAGTATATATATCATTTTCCTAATGATTGTCACCCGGACAAGTCATCTTATTTCCTCGATAATCGTCTTCAGGCCTTTGATTTTCTCGCCCTGCACATTCCGCAAGACGGAGTTCAGCCGTTCACGTCTGACGGCCACATAGGCATAGCGGTCGTTCACGTCAATACGGCCGATTTCATCGCTCTTCAGGCCACCCTTTTTGCAAAGGAAACCCACGATGTCAGCCTTCGAGACCTTGTCTTTCTTGCCCTTGCCGATATAAAGCGTGGCCATCCGTGGAGATGCAGGCTTGGCCACGGCATCGGAAGTCTGGAAATCCTCCACGTCTCCCTCCACGTAGTCAGGCATCGTCTCCCCGTCGTTCAGGATGAAGAAGGTCTTGCCCGACTTGTCCCAACGGGCCGTTCTTCCCACCCGATGGATATAGCCGTCCTCGCCCAAGGGCAGATGATAGTGAACGATATTCTGAATATCGGGAATGTCAAGGCCGCGGCTGGCCAAGTCCGTACATACCAGCACATTGGCCGAACCGTTTGAGAAGCGGTATAGGGCATCCTCACGCTGTTTCTGCTCCATCCCTCCATGGAAGACGCTGACGGCAAAGCCCTGTTCACGAAGGAAGGAAGCCGTGCGCTCCACGCTGTCACGATAGTTCAGGAACACCACGCTGCTCTCATCCCCGAAACCGAGGAGCAAGCGGGCGAGTGTCTCAAGCTTGTCTTTCGAGGGACTCTCAACCTTATATAATAATACGCGCTCGGAAACCTGCTCTTCCTCAACAAGATAGTCGAGCCTGACGGTCTTGCCCATCCTGACAAAACGGGGAATCTCCTCAGCATCCGTGGCCGAGAGAAGCACCAGCTGCTCAGTATGGCGCAAACGGCCCATCAGCAGGCTCATCTCCTCGCGGAAGCCCATTTCCAGGCATTTGTCGAACTCATCGATGACCACGTACTTGATGAAGAGCGGCGATACATTCTCCTTCAGCAGATGGTCGTTGATTCTTCCGGGAGTGGCAAACACCACCTGCGGCTGGACCTCACGCATCTTCCGATGTTCATCCATCGTGGCGCGGCCTCCATAGAGAGCCATCGAACGCAAGCCCGAGCCCATGTTCTTCAATACCGTCTGCGACTGAAGGGCCAGCTCGCGACCGGGCACCACCACCAGCATCTGCACCTGATCCAGACGTTCGTCGAGTTTCTGGATAAGCGGCAGCAGGTAGGCAAGTGTCTTTCCACTTCCCGTAGGCGAAAGAATCACCACATCATCATTCCTGCGGAGAATCGTATCCATCGCCTCTTGTTGCATGGCATTCAGCTCGGAAATGCCCAATTTTGCAAGTATCTTGTTGGTATCCATTCTTTTTGCATGCAAAGTTAAGCATTTCCGACAAAAAACAGTCACAAACATACAAATATTATGCGAAAATTTACTATCTTTGTGCCCAGAATCAAATCATTCACTAACAAAAACGATACTATTATGAAAGAAATCAAAACAAACCGATTCGGAATTCTCTGCATGTTGTTGTTTGCCATGTCAATCCTCACGGCCACATCATGTAACACCAAGAAAGAAGCCAAGGCAGAAACCGCGACCGAGGCCGTAGATGAAAAGGCTGAAGCAGAAGCAGTACCCGCCAACATGAAGACCCTCACGGAAATGGGTTGCAGCTTCAACTACCCGAACGAAATGGAAGACATGAAAGATTTTGACGGAAACGTCAACAAGGAAGAAGGCAGCGGATTCCTGACTGTAGGTGGAAAGCCGAGCTTCTCGGATGCCATCAACTATGAAGTAAAGACCATTGACAAGCCGCTTACCAAGAAAGACATGGAAGAAGGCTTCAAGCAGATAACCTCCAGGGAAAAGGGTAACATCACAAAGAAGGAAATTACCGACGACGGCATTTATTTTGAGATGGTTACGGAGAATTCACAAATGGGACCAAAGCCTATCCATACGGCCACACGCTTCCTTGCCAAAGGCACGAAAAGTCTGATGGTGACGGTAATGTGGATGGAAGACCCCGACGGCATCATCTCAAAGAACAAGGACGCCATCATCAAGTCGATGAAGATAGAATAAAAACGGGGATGCCCTTCCGTCAATCAAGTGAAAATATAATACAAAATTGCAAGCACGATGACCAATAGAATGGCCAATGGACCAATACCGTTGCCGGCATTCAGCTTGGGAGTCGGGTCGTGATGGAAGCGGTTTCTGTTAGCGTAACTCATAGTCAGGGGGTTCTAATATTTTTCTACTGCAAAGTTAGGGAAAAATATCGGAACCTCCAAACTTTATCCGGGTAAAGGAGGATTTTATTTGGGTATATCGGAAAAAATGCGTACCTTTGCAGCCCAAAAACATTTAATAAGGTATTAGTAAGAAATGATAACAGTTACGAATCTCGCCATTCAGTTTGGCAAGCGGATACTCTACAAAGACGTCAACATCAAGTTCACAAACGGCAATATCTACGGTATTATCGGTGCCAATGGTGCCGGTAAGTCAACCCTGCTGAAAGCCATCAGCGGAGAACTGGAACCCAACAAGGGAAGCGTGGAACTGGCACCAGGCGAACGACTCTCCGTACTGAGTCAGGACCACTTCAAGTATGATGCCTTCTCCGTGATGGACACGGTACTGCAGGGACACGAGCCCCTGTGGAAGAACATAAAGGAGCGCGAGGCCCTCTATGCCAAGCCCGAAATGACCGAGGAAGACGGAAACAAGGCTGCCGAACTGGAGATGGCCTTCGCCGAGATGAACGGATGGGAGGCTGAAAGCGAGGCTGCCCAACTGTTGCAGAACCTGGGCGTGAAGGAGGAGCAGCACTACAAGATGATGTCGGAACTCTCGAACAACGAAAAGGTACGCGTAATGCTGGCCAAGGCCCTCTTCGGCCATCCCGACAACCTGCTGCTCGACGAGCCTACCAACGACCTTGACCTCGATACCGTGCAATGGCTGGAGGAATACCTGTCGAACCTGGAGCAGACGGTACTCGTGGTTTCCCACGACCGTCACTTCCTGGATGCCGTAAGTACGCAGACGGTGGATATCGACTTCGGAAAGGTGACCGTCTTTGCCGGTAACTATTCGTTCTGGTACGAGTCATCACAGCTGGCTCTCCGTCAGGCTCAGAACCAGCGCCAGAAGGCTGAGGAGAAGCGCAAGGAACTGGAAGAGTTCATCCGCCGATTCTCTGCCAATGTGGCAAAATCGAAGCAGACCACTTCACGCAAGAAGATGCTCGACAAACTGACTGTGGAAGAGATTCGTCCTTCAAGCCGTAAATATCCCGGCATCATCTTCCAGATGGAGCGTGAACCGGGCAACCAAATTCTTGAGGTGGAAGGTCTGAAGGCCGTGGATACCGACGGAACGGTACTCTTCGACAACGTGTCGTTCAACATCGAGAAAGGTCAGAAGACCGTCTTCCTCTCCCACAACCCCAAGGCCATGACAGCCCTGTTTGAAATCATCAACGGCAACCGAGAGGCTGATGCAGGCACCTTCAAGTGGGGTGTGACCATCACAACCGCCTATCTCCCACTCGACAACACCGAATTCTTCAACAGCGACCTGAACCTCGTGGACTGGCTGTCACAATATGGTGCAGGCAACGAAGTGGTGATGAAGGGCTACCTGGGCCGCATGCTGTTCAAGCAGGAGGAAGTGGAAAAGAAGGTGAACGTGCTCTCGGGAGGCGAGAAGATGCGATGCATGATTGCCCGTATGCAACTGAAAAACGCCAACTGCCTGATTCTCGACACGCCAACGAACCACCTCGACCTGGAGTCCATTCAGGCTTTCAACAATAATCTCATCCAGTTCAAGGGCAACATCCTGTTTGCCTCTCACGACCATGAGTTCATCAATACCGTGGCCGACCGCATCATCGAACTGACGCCCAAGGGTACCATCGACAAGCTGATGACCTACGACGATTATATCTACGACGATCAGATCAAGGAGCAGAAAGCGAAGATGTATTCCTAAGAAGGAGTTTTGGCACGGAATTTGTTATGGGACTGTTCAGAAACAAAAAACGCAAAAAGATTATGGACGAGAAGAAAATCAACATTGAAGGAGAGGAAGAGGCAAAGCAGAACGCGGAGGCCTCCGAGGAAACGATAGTCAACGAGGAAGTTGCCGATACCGAAAAGGCTGAAGAGGCTGAGGAAACCGAGCAAGCAGCTGAAGCCGAGGAAAAAGACCAGCTGGAGGCTGCCCAGGAAGAGATTGCCCAGCTGAAAGAGCAGATGCTCTACAAGGCTGCCGAGTTTGACAACTACCGCAAGCGCACCATCAAGGAAAAGGCCGAGCTGCTGCTCAACGGGGCTGAAAAGACCGTGGTTGCCGTATTGCCCGTGCTTGACGACATGGAGCGTGCCATTGCCGAAGGCAAGAAGACCGACGACCCAGAGGTGATCCGCGAAGGTATGGAACTCATCTTCCAGAAGTTCATCAAGGTGCTGGAGGGACTCGGCGTAAAGGCCATCGACACCACCGACAAGGATTTCGACGTGGACATGCACGAGGCCATCGCCATGGTTCCCGGTATGGGCGACGACAAGAAGGGCAAGGTCATCGATTGTGTGCAGACAGGCTACACGCTGAATGACAAAGTGATCCGTCACGCCAAAGTGGCAGTCGGGCAATAAGACATAGGGATTTTTCAGAACTGCGAAGTTAAATAAGAAGAGCAAAGTAATACAATGGCGCAGAAGCGTGACTACTACGAGGTACTTGGTGTTGACAAGAAAGCCTCGGAAGATGAAATCAAGAAGGCATACCGTAAGATAGCCATCAAATACCATCCCGACCGCCAGCAGGGAAAATCGGAGGCGGAACAGAAAGAAGCCGAGGAGAAATTCAAGGAGGCTGCCGAGGCTTACGATGTGCTTCACGATCCCAAGAAACGTGAGAGTTACGACCAGTTTGGCTTCGAGGGAGCCAAGATGGGCGGATTCGGAGGATTTGGCGGCGGTGGATTTTCAATGGACGACATCTTCTCTATGTTTGGCGATGTATTCGGCGGACGTAGCGGATTCGGCGGTTTTAGTGGATTTACCGGAGGTGGTGGCGGCCAGCGCCAGCACAGAGGAAGTGACTTGCGCCTGAAGGTCCGTCTCTCACTTCAGGAGGTAGCCACGGGCTGCACCAAGAAGTTCAAAGTACGCAAGGATGTCACCTGCACACATTGCCATGGCACGGGTGCTGAAGGAGGAAGCGGCACGGAGACCTGTCCTACCTGTCACGGACAAGGCTATGTGATTCGCACCACCCAGAGCCTCTTCGGCATGATGCAGAGCCAGACCACCTGCCCCACCTGCCAGGGTGAAGGCACCATCATCAAGAACAAGTGCCACGAGTGTCATGGCGAGGGTATCGTGAAAGGCGAGGAAGTGGTTGAAATCAACATTCCAGCAGGCGTTGCCGAAGGCATGGTGGTCAACGTGCCCGGAAAGGGTAATGCCGGAAAGCACAACGGCGTGAACGGCAATATCCAGGTCTATATCGAGGAGGAAAAGAATGATACCTTCGTACGCGACGGACAGGACGTGATCTACAACCTGCTGCTCGACTTCCCCACGGCAGCCCTGGGCGGACAGGTGGACATTCCCACCATCGACGGCCAGAAGGTGAAAATAAAGATAGAACCGGGAACACAGCCCGGAAAGACCCTCCGCCTACGTGGAAAGGGCATTCCTGCCGTGAAAGGCTATGGAGGCGGAATGGGCGACCTTGTGGTGAACATCAGCGTGTATGTGCCAAAGACTCTCAGCCGCGAGGAAAAAGAGATGTTGGAAAAGATGCAGCAGAGCGACAATTTCAAGGGTGACAACCAGACGCGCAAGAGTATCTTTGAAAGATTCCGCAATTATTTCTCATAACAGACAACCGTTCTTTTTACATGAACTACAAGGAAACCGTCAGCTATCTGTTCAGCGTAGTGCCCAGTTTTCAGAAAGTGGGTACCGCCGGATATAAGGAAGGCCTGAGCAATACGCTGGCGCTGGATGAGCATTTCGGACATCCCCATAGGAAGTTCAAGACCGTCCACGTGGCAGGTACCAACGGCAAGGGCTCCTGCTCCCACACGTTGGCAGCCATGCTTCAGGCAACGGGTTTGAAGGTAGGTCTCTACACTTCTCCACACCTTGTAGATTTCCGTGAACGAATTCGGATTAACGGCAAGTGTATCAGCAAGAAATACGTTATTGACTTCGTAAAGAACGAACGTGAATTCTTTGAGCCGCTCTCCCCTTCTTTCTTTGAACTGACAACCGCCCTGGCCTTCAAGTACTTCGCCGAGAAGAAGGTTGACATTGCCGTCATCGAAGTAGGACTTGGCGGTCGTCTGGATTGTACCAACATCATCACCCCGGAGGTATCCGTCATCACGAACATCTCTTTCGACCACACCCAGTTCTTAGGTGACACATTGGCAAAGATAGCAGCCGAGAAAGCCGGCATCATCAAGGAAGGCATTCCCGTAGTAATCGGCGAAACCACACCCGAGACAAAGCCTGTCTTCGAAAGAATAGCCGCTGAGAAGAAAGCTCCCATCTATTTTGCCGAAGAGGGATTGTGCCCTGCCAGGATTGCGGAGCTTTTCGAGGCACTTCTCCCCCACTTTGAACTGAAAGGCACCTATCAGCGGAAGAACCTCCATACCATCCTTCAGGCGGCCGAGATTCTTCAGATTCCTCAGGAAGCCATCCAAAAGGGCTTGGAGAATGTCTGTGAATCCACAGGTCTGATGGGACGTTGGCAGACTCTCCAGAAGCAGCCGCTCGTCATTTGTGACACAGGCCACAATGTAGGCGGATGGGAGTACCTGAGCCGACAGATTGCCGAACAGCCCTGCCGGCAATTGCGTATCGTTTTCGGCATGGTTGACGACAAGGACATCAATACCGTGATGAAAATGCTCCCCGGGAATGCCGTGTATTACTGGACACAAGCTACTACCAAAAGAGCCATTCCGGCAGAGAAAGTGGCCGTCTACGGCGATCAGCACCATCTGAAAGGAACTATATATAATAATGTGGAGTCGGCCTACAAGCAGGCTCTGAAGGACGCTGACAAAGACGATTTCGTGTTTGTCGGCGGCAGCAGTTACATTGTTTCAGACTTATTGGAAAAACTGAATTTTTAATTTTTAACTTTTCATTTTAGTTTTTACACGCGTTTCTTTTGGCCGTCACAAAATTTTTAGGTAGTTTTGCACCTAACAAGTTCTAACAACTAAAAACTTTGATATTATGAGCACAACTGAAACACCAAGCCTCTGTGGTCTGAAAAGAGAAGATTTTCAGACAACTATTAACGGGAAAAATACTGATTTATACATTCTTAAGAACAGCTTAGGCTATGAAGTGGCTGTTACGAACTATGGAGGCGCCATTGTCGCCATTATGGTTCCCGACAAAGACGGCAACGTAGCCAATGTGATTCAAGGTCACGACAATATCCAGGAAGTCATCAATTCTCCAGAGCCTTATCTTTCCACGCTGATCGGCCGTTTTGGAAACCGCATCAAGGAAGGTAAGTTCCAACTCAACGGCAAGGAATACCAGCTGGCCATCAACAACGGCCCCAACGCCCTTCACGGAGGTCCCACAGGCTTCCACGCACGTGTATGGGATGCAAACCAGGTGAGTGACCATGCCATCGTACTGAAATACACGAGCTCCTATCTGGAGGAGAACTTCACGGGAGAGGTAACCGTCTGGGTGGCCTACACATTCACCGACGACAACGAACTCGTGATTAAGTATCAGGCAACAACCAACAAGAAGACCATCGTAAACCTTACGCATCACGCCTTCTTCTCTATCCAGGGTATTGCCGATCCCACCCCGGCTATCAACGACCAGCAGCTTGAGATCAATGCCGATTTCTATCTCCCCATCGATGAGACCTCCATTCCTACAGGTGAGATCTTGAAAGTGGCCGGAACTCCATTCGATTTCCGCACGCAGAAGGCTGTAGGTCAGGACATTGATGCTGACAACGAGCAAATTAAGAACGGAGCAGGTTACGACCATTGCTTTGTGCTGAACAAGCACGAAGTTGGCGAGATGACATTTGCCGCACGTCTGCTGGATCCCAACAGCGGCCGTACCCTCGAAGTATTTACAACAGAGCCTGGAATGCAGGTTTATTCAGACAACTGGGCAACAGGTTACAAAGGACAGCACGGAGCAACCTTCCCACGCCGTTCAGCCATCTGCTTCGAGTGCCAGCACTTCCCCGATTCCCCCAACCGCCCCTATTTCCCAAGCGTGGTGCTGAATCCCGGTGAGCAATACACCCAGAAGACCATTTATAAATTCGGCGTTCAGAAATAAATTGAGTATAAACGTTTAAAACAAATCATATTATGGATATTGAATTCGTAAGAAGCAGGTTTATCAAGCATTTCGATGGTAAGACAGGTAAGATCTACCACTCTCCCGGACGTATCAACCTCATCGGTGAGCACACCGACTATAACGGAGGTTTCGTATTCCCAGGAGCTGTTGATTGCGGCATTATGGCAGAAATGCGTCCCAATGGAACCGAAGATACAATCATGGCTTATGCCATTGACTTGAAGGACCGTGTGGACTTCAAGTTGAGCGACCCCAATGGTCCCCGTGCAAGTTGGGCACGTTATATCTACGGTATATCCAAGGAGATGCAGAAACTGGGTGTTCCCGTGAAGGGCTACAACATTGCCTTTGCTGGTGATGTACCCCTTGGTGCAGGTATGTCTTCCTCGGCTGCTATGGAAAGCTGCTTCGCTTGCGGATTGAATGATCTCTTCGGAGAGAACAAGGTTGCCAAGTGGGACATCGTGCTTGCCGGACAGGCCACAGAGCATAATTACTGTGGTGTGAATTGCGGTATCATGGACCAGTTTGCCAGCGTCTTCGGACAGGCCGGAAAGCTGATGCGTCTGGATTGCCGCAGCCGTGAATTCGAATACTATCCATTTGACCCTCAAGGCTATAAGCTCGTTTTGCTTAACTCTTGCGTAAAGCATGAGCTGGCTGGTTCTCCCTACAATGACCGCCGTAATTCCTGCGAGAACGTAGTGAAGCATATCGCCGCCAAGCATCCGGAAGGAAAGTTTGAGACACTCCGTGACTGCACTTGGGAACAGCTCGAGGAAGTCAAGGACGAAGTAGGAAATGAGGATTACACACGCGCCAAGTTCGTACTCGGTGAAAAAGACCGTGTACTGGCCGTCTGCGATGCCCTTGAAAAGGGTGACTACGAAACCGTCGGCAAGAAGATGTATGAGACTCACGAAGGCCTTTCCAAGGACTATGAGGTAAGCTGCGAGGAACTCGACTTCCTGAACGACATTGCCAAGGAATGCGGTGTTACCGGCAGCCGTATCATGGGTGGCGGCTTTGGTGGTTGCACCATCAACCTCGTGAAGGATGAACTCTATGATAACTTCATCAAGACAGCCAAGGAGAAATACTTCGCCAAGTACGGCAAGGAGCCCAAGGTTTACAATGTTGTTATCGGCGACGGATCAAGAAAGATTTCTGACTAACAAACTATAACAAACGGTACGTGAGTATCGCTAGTTGAAGACAAGAAGGAACGGAAAACCTACTTCCGTTCCTTCCTTTTTATTTAAAAAGTGTCAAAATTACACCAAGAATCGTGTTTTATGTTTAAAAACATAGTGTCAAAAGAACAACTTAAGAAGAAAAGTAGTAATTTTACACCCAATTAAATACTATTACTTTCAATCATCAAACATGAAGCACTTTAAAAGTATTCTTTTGGGAGCCGGAATGGCAGCCATTCTGTTCTCTGCATGCTCAAAGAACGAGCCAAAGTTGACCGCATCAGGACTCAATCCTGCAGCTTTCGACACAGTAATCAACGAAAAGCCCGTGGCACTCTACACGCTGAAGAACGCCAACGGTATGGAAGTATGCATCACCAACTTCGGTGGACGCATCGTTTCCATCGTGGTGCCCGACAAGGACAACAATCCTCAGGACGTAGTACTCGGTTTTGACAACATCAAGCAGTATGCCGACATCGAGAACTCTCCTTCCGATTTCGGAGCTGCCATCGGCCGCTATGCCAACCGCATCAAAAACGGAAAGATCAACATTGACGGCAAGGAAATCCAGCTTCCCCAGAACAACTTCGGCCACTGTCTCCACGGAGGTCCTACAGGTTGGCAGTATCAGGTTTATGAGGCCCAGCAGCCCGACGAGCGCACACTCCAGCTGACCATGAAGAGTCCTGACGGCGACAACAACTTCCCCGGAAACGTGACTGCCGTCGTGACCTATCAGTTGAAAGACGACAACAGCATCGACATCGGCTATAGCGCCACTACAGATGCCAAGACCGTTATCAACATGACCAACCACAGCTATTTCAACCTGAGTGGTGATGCCAACAAGAATATCGAGGACCACGTACTCCACGTGAACTCTTACTACTACACCCCTACAGACGACACCTATATGACAACCGGCGACACAGCTTGGGTGAAAGGCACTCCGATGGACTTCATGGAGCCCACTCCCGTAGGCAAGGAAGTTAACAATTTCAACTACAAGCCCATCAAGAACGCCAATGGTTTCGACCACAACTGGTGTCTGGCTTCATACAGCAACGGCAAGGGTAACGACAAGCAGCTGGCAGCAAGCCTCTTCTGTCCTTCCACCGGTATTCGCCTCGAGGTTTACACCAACGAGCCCGGCATTCAGGTTTACTCAGGTAACTTCCTTGACGGAACACTCACCGGCAAGAAAGGTATCGTCTATCAGAAGCACGCTGGTATCTGCCTGGAGACTCAAAAGTATCCCGATTCTCCCAACAAGAAGAACTGGCCTTCACCCTATCTGGAACCCGGACAGAAGTACTACTCACATTGTATCTTCAAATTCGGTGTCGTGAAATAAACATTAGTAATCTATCTCCAAAACTAAAATGAACAGTATTTCTGAAGCATTAGCGTCGTCTGGTTTTAAAACCATTGACTTCGTCATCCTCGTTTGTTACCTTATCCTTCTGGTCAGCCTCGGACTCTTCCTCAGCCGCAACAAGGACGGCAAGGAAAAGAGTGCCAACGACTACTTCCTGGCCGGAAACACGCTAACCTGGTGGGCCGTCGGTGCCTCTTTGATTGCCGCCAATATTTCGGCAGAACAATTCATCGGTATGTCGGGAACAGGTTTCCGCGACGGTATCGCCATTGCAGCCTATGAGGTGATGGCCGCCATCACACTCGTGGTCATCGGTAAGTTCCTGCTACCCGTGATGCTAGATCGTAAGATCTTCACCATCCCGCAGTTCCTCCGCGAGCGCTATAACGACGGCGTAGGTCTGGCCTTCTCCATCCTGTGGCTGTTCCTCTATGTCTTTGTGAACCTCACATCCGTAGCCTGGCTCGGTGCTTTGGCCATTGAGCAGATTCTCGGTCTCCAAGGCCTGGCCGTCAGCATCTTCGGATTTGAAGTCAGCATCCGCATGTTGATCATCCTCGGCCTCTTCGTCGTGGCTGGTATCTATTCCATCTATGGTGGTCTGGCTTCCGTGGCTTGGACTGACGTGATGCAGGTTACCTTCCTGGTGGGTGGTGGTCTGATTACCGCCTATGTGGCCCTCGACGAGATGGGAGCCATCTTCGGAAGCGATGCCTTGGGAGCGCTTTCGAAAGTATACACCGATCTCACTACAGGTGCACACGCTCAGGATGTTCACTTCCACCTGGTGATTCAGGAGAGTCACAACGCATCGGCCTTCGCCAATGTACCCGGTATTGCCGCTGTGGTAGGTGGTGTATGGCTGACCAACTTGGGCTACTGGGGTTTCAATCAGTATATCATTCAGAAAGGTCTGGCTGCCAAAAACATTGACGAAGCTAAGAAGGGTCTCGTATTCGCCGGTTTCCTGAAGATTTTGATTCCGTTCATCGTAGTGCTTCCCGGTATCTGTGCCTACTACATCATGCAGAACCCCGAGACATTTTCCGATATGAACCTTGCCGGTAAGATTAATGTGGCCGACGATGCATATCCCTGGTTGATCCGCAATTTCACGCCTACAGGTATCAAAGGTCTGAGCTTCGCTGCACTCACCGCAGCCATCATCTCTTCTCTGGCTTCGATGTTCAACTCCACTTCTACCCTCTTCACGATGGACATCTACAAGAAGTACATCAACAAGACTGCCAGTGATAAGCAGCTGGTGAACACAGGTCGTATCGTAGCCGTTTCAGCGCTGATTATCGCCCTCGTAGCCGTGAAGCCTCTGCTCGGTGGTCTCGACCAGGCCTTCCAGTACATTCAGGAGTATTCCGGCTTCATCTATCCGGGTATCATCACCGTTTTCGGTCTTGGTTTGCTTTGGAAACGAGCCAGTTCTACAGCAGCTGTATGGACAGCCATCATTACTATCCCGCTGGGTGTACTCTTCAAGGTATGCTTCCCGAATGTTGCTTTCCAGTTCCGTGCAGGTTATATCTTCATCATACTCGTAACCATCTTTGTGATTATCAGCTATTTTGATTATAAATGCATCAAATGTGAAAGACCATATGAAGGCAACCAACAGAAAATGCTGTTTTGGGCTAAGATGCTCGGGGGTGCCGGTATTCTTATGATTATTGGCGCAATTATCGTAATTGCTCTGGGTGCAATGAACCCAGGAGCTGATCCCGATACAAACCTCATTGCTTATCTGAACGACATTGGCTTCCAGGCCTTTATCTTCTTCGGAGTGCTTGTTGGTTGCAATGCCATTTGGCTCTATAGCAATGCAAAGGACACAAAGAAAGACGAAAAGGCTCTGCCCATCAATCTGAGTCTGTTCTCAACGACACGCGGCTACACCTATGGTACTATCGGTATCGCAGCCATCACATTCCTGCTTTATGCAATTCTTTGGTAATCACTATTCATTGAACAGAAAATGACTGAATTCTATTCTGGAGTACAAAAAGCGTTTGTCTCCGTTGACATTATCGTCTTTGGTTTTGAGGACAGTAAGTTGAAATTACTTATTGGCAAACGCCAAATGGATCCAGGACGTGGTGAATGGTCACTCTATGGAGGTTTCGTCGGCGCTATGGAAAGTGTCGACGAAGCCGCCAACCGAGTGCTCTTTGAACTCACAGGTCTGAGAAACCTCTATATGAAACAGGTACACACCTTCGGAGCCGTGGAACGCGACCCGGGTGAGCGTGTGATTTCTGTGGCCTATTGTGCCCTCATTAACGTGAAGGACTACGACCGCCATTTGTTGGAAGAGCATGGTGTGCAATGGGTGGAACTCAATAAGATGCCCCGTCTCTATTCCGACCATAACGATATGGTGAAGCGTGCAATTACACTCTTGCGCCGCCGCATCAATACGGAACCCCTGAGTTTCAACCTGCTTCCCGACTTGTTTACGCTCACGCAGCTGCAGCATGTCTATGAGGCTGTTCTCGGCGAAGAAATTGACAAGCGCAATTTCCGCAAGCGCATTAAGAGCATCGACTTCATTGAGAAGACCGAGCTCATAGACAAACTCACCAGCAAGCGAGGGGCTGCTCTCTACCGTTTCAACAAGCGGATGTATGAAGAAGACCCCAGTTTCAAATTATAAACACAAAAAAGTAAAAAGATTAAAAACAATATGCTTGAAGAACTGAAAGAAAAAGTGTTTCGTGCCAACTTGGATTTGGTAAAGCACAACCTCGTAATCTTCACGTGGGGAAACGTTTCGGCCATCGACCGCGAAAAGGGCCTGGTCGTCATCAAGCCTTCCGGCGTGGAATACGATAAGATGAAAGCTTCCGACATGGTGGTCGTTGACCTCCAGACGGGTAAAGTGGTGGATGGCGACCTGAATCCTTCCAGCGACACACCCACACACCTTATATTATATAGGGAGTTCCCGGAAATCGGAGGCGTGGTTCACACCCACTCCACCTATGCCACCGCTTGGGCTCAAGCCGGCAAAGACATTCCCAACATCGGAACCACTCATGCCGACTATTTCCACGACTGCATTCCCTGCACAGACGACATGACCGCCGAGCAGATGCCCGAATACGAAAAGAACACAGGTGTGGTCATCGTTGACCGTTTCCGTCGCGACAACATCAATCCCGTTCACACCCCTGCCGTGCTGGTGAAGAACCACGGTCCTTTCTCCTGGGGCAAGGATGCCGACCAGGCTGTCTATCATGCCGTAGTGACCGAGCAGGTGGCCAAGATGGCCTTCGTGTCGTTCTGCGTGAATCCCGAAACAACCATGAATCCGCTGCTCGTTGAAAAGCATTTCAGCCGCAAGCACGGCCCCAATGCCTATTACGGACAGAAGAAGAAATGAGTGCATAGGCTTGTGCGGATGATGTGCACAAATAAAAACAAATCATTTACAAATAAAACAAAACAATTATGAAAGCATTTGATAACTATGAGATTTGGTGGGTGACTGGTGCACAGTTGCTCTATGGAGGTGACGCCGTTGTACAGGTAGACGCTCACTCCAAGGAAATGGTTGATGGCCTGAACAATAGTGGAAACATTCCCGTAAAGGTGGTCTATAAAGGAACAGCCAACAGCTCGAACGAAGTGGAAGCTGTGATGAAGGCTGCCAACAACGACGAGAAGTGCGTAGGTATCATCACTTGGATGCACACGTTCTCTCCCGCAAAGATGTGGATTAAGGGTCTGCAGGACTTGCAGAAGCCGTTGCTCCACTTCCACACTCAGTATAATGCCGAAATCCCCTGGGATACCATGGACATGGACTTCATGAACCTGAACCAGAGTGCTCACGGCGACATCGAGTTCGGTCATATCTGCACCCGTATGCGCGTTCCACGCAAGGTGGTTTGCGGCTACTGGAAGAACGAAGAGGCCCAAAAGAAGATTGCCGTTTGGGCTCGCGTGGCCGTTGGTGTTGCCGACAGTCGTAACGTGCGCTGCCTGATGTTCGGCATGAACATGAACAACGTGGCCGTGACCGATGGCGACCGCGTAGAGTTCGAGCAGCGTCTGGGCTACCATGTTGACTACTACCCCGTAAGCTCGCTGATGGACTACTTCAAGAAGGTGACCGACGCAGAAGCTGATGCCCTCGTGGAAGAGTACAAGAAGGAATACACCATCAAGATCGACGAGAGCGGCGAGGAAGTATATTGGGAGAAGGTGAAGAATGCCGCCAAGGCTGAGATTGCACTCCGCCGCGTATTGAAGGATGAGGGTGCCACCGCATTCACCACCAACTTCGACGACCTTGGCGATGCCGACATCGACGATCCGAACTTTGTTGGCTTCGACCAGATTCCAGGTCTTGCCTCTCAGCGTCTGATGGCCGAAGGTATCGGTTTCGGTGCCGAAGGTGACTGGAAGACCGCCTGCCTCTATCGCACGCTTTGGGTAATGTCACAGGGTCTGCCCACAGGTTGCTCGTTCCTCGAGGACTACACGCTCAACTTCGCCGGCGACCGCAGCTCTTGCCTCCAGAGCCACATGCTCGAGGTTTGTCCGCTGATTGCCGTCGACAAGCCCAAGCTGGAAGTTCACTTCCTCGGCATCGGTATCCGCAAGCAGCAGACTGCCCGTCTCGTATTCACCTCAAAGGTTGGACACGGCATCAAGGCTACCGTCGTTGACCTCGGCAACCGCTTCCGCCTGATTTCACAGGAAGTGGAGTGCATCGAGCCGAAGCCCATGCCTAACCTCCCCGTTGCTTCTGCCCTCTGGGTGCCGCAGCCCACATTCGAGATTGGCGCAGGTGCATGGATTCTGGCCGGTGGTACTCACCACAGCGCTTTTTCTTATGACATCACCGAAGAATATTGGGAAGACTTCGCTGAAATCCTCGGCATCGAGTATGTCAAGATCAACAAGAGCACTAATACCTTCGACTTCAAGCAGACGCTCCGCAACAACGAGATCTATCACATGCTGAACAAGGCATTGATGTAATTGAAAACATACAATTATGACAGCAAAAGAAACCATCCAACAGGGTAAGGCCATTCTCGGTATCGAGTTTGGCTCTACCCGTATCAAGGCCGTCCTCATCGACCAGGAAAACAAGCCCATCGCACAGGGCAGCCACACCTGGGAGAACCAGCTGGTCGACGGACTCTGGACCTATAGCACCGAGGCCATCTGGTATGGACTGCAGGACTGCTATGCCGATCTGCGCAAGGACGTGATGAAGCAATACGACACGGAGCTCGAGATTCTCGCCGGTATCGGCATCTCGGCCATGATGCACGGCTACATGGCCTTCAACGAGAAGAACGAAATACTGGTGCCCTTCCGCACATGGCGCAACACCAACACCGGAAAGGCTGCCGCCGAACTCTCCAAGCTCTTCAACTACAACATCCCGCTCCGCTGGAGCATCTCACACCTCTACCAGTGCATTCTCGACAACGAGGAGCATGTGGCCGACATCAAATTCCAGACTACGCTTGCCGGTTATATCCACTGGCAGCTCACGGGTCAGAAGGTGCTTGGCGTTGGCGATGCTTCGGGCATGATGCCCATCGATCCCGAGACGAAGGACTACAACGCCACGATGGTGGAGAAGTTCAACGCGCTCATCGCCCCCAAGGGTTACGGCTGGACGCTGATGGACATCTTCCCCAAGGTGCTCGTGGCTGGCAAGAACGCCGGTTTCCTCACACAGGAAGGTGCCAAGAAGCTCGACATCTCCGGCCATCTGAAGGCTGGCATCCCCTTCTGTCCGCCAGAGGGCGATGCAGGCACAGGCATGGCCGCCACCAATGCCGTGAAGCAGCGCACGGGTAACGTTAGTGCCGGAACCAGTTCGTTCTCGATGATTGTGCTCGAGAAAGACCTCTCCAAGCCTTACGAGCCCATCGACATCGTGACTACCCCTGACGGTTCACTCGTGGCCATGGTGCATTGCAACAACTGCACTTCCGACATCAACGCCTGGGTGAACATCTTCAAGGAATACCAGGAACTGATGGGAATGCCGGTTGACATGAACGAGATCTACACCAAGCTCTTCAACAAGGCACTTGAAGGACAGGCTGACTGCGGCGGACTGATGGCCTACAACTATGTGTCAGGCGAACCCGTAGCCGGACTTTCCGACGGACGTCCCCTCTTCGTACGTTCTGCCAACGACAAGTTCACTCTGGCCAACTTCATGCGCACCCAGCTCTATGGTGCCATCGGTGTGCTCAAGCTCGGCAACGACATCCTGCTGAAGGAAGAGAACGTGAAGGTGGACCGCATCACGGGCCACGGTGGCTACTTCAAGACCAAGGGCGTGGGCCAGCGTATGCTTGCGGCTGCACTCAACTCCCCCATCTCGGTGATGGAGACTGCCGGTGAAGGCGGTGCTTGGGGTATTGCCCTGCTCGCATCATTCGTAGTGAACAACGACAAGCAGCAGAATCTGGCCGACTGGCTCGAGGAGAAGGTGTTTGCTGGTGACGCCGGTGTGGAGATTGCTCCCATGGCTGAAGATGTGGCCGGCTTCAATGCCTACATCGAGAACTACAAGGCCGGTCTTGCCATCGAGCAGGCTGCCGTAGAAGCAAAGAAATGACACGGGCAGATAGGGGATTTCCCCTATCTATCCGTATTATAATTAATAACACATTCAACCAAATGAAGCAATTATTCATTATATCATTCGCGATTGCCGCATTCATGCTCCCTTCGAAGGCAGCTGACCAGGCAAAGGTTACCATCCATGCTGACAAGGCCGGTGCAAAGATTAACAAGGAGATCTACGGACAGTTTTCTGAACATCTCGGCTCGTGCATCTACGGCGGATTGTGGGTTGGCGAGAACTCTAAGATTCCCAACATCAACGGCTACCGCAAAGACGTGTTCGAAGCCCTGAAGGCGCTGAAGATTCCCGTGCTCCGTTGGCCCGGCGGCTGCTTTGCCGATGACTACCACTGGATGGACGGCATCGGTCCGAAAGACCAGCGTCCCTCACTTCGCAACAATAACTGGGGCGGCACCATCGAAGACAACTCTTTCGGTACCCATGAGTTCCTGAATCTCTGCGAGATGCTGGGCTGCGAACCCTATATCAGCGGAAATGTCGGTTCCGGCACGGTGAAAGAAATGGCACAGTGGGTGGAGTATATGACCAGCGACGGTGACACGCCTATGGCCCGCCTTCGCCGTCAGAACGGCCGAGAGAAGGCATGGCACGTGAAATACTTCGGTATCGGCAACGAGGCATGGGGATGCGGCGGCAACATGACGCCGGAATACTATTCCGATGAGTACCGCAAGTTTAACACCTATCTTCGCGACCAGGGCGAAAACCACCTCTATCGTATTGCATCCGGTGCCAGCGACTATGACTACAACTGGACAACCGTGCTGATGGACAGGATAGGCAACAGAATGCAGGGAGTCAGTCTCCACTACTACACTTGCACGGGCTGGAATGGTCCTAAGGGCTCTGCCACCAAATTCGACAACGACCAATACTACTGGGCGCTGGGCAAATGCCTGGAGATTGAAGAGGTGATCAAGAAGCACAAGGCCATCATGGACGAGAAAGATCCCAAGGGACGCATCGGCCTACTCGTTGATGAGTGGGGAACCTGGTGGGATGAGGAACCGGGCACCATTCCCGGACACCTGTACCAGCAGAACGCCCTACGCGATGCCTTCGTTGCTTCCCTCTCGCTTGACGTTTTCCATAAATACACCGACCGAGTGAAGATGGCCAACATCGCACAGGTGGTGAACGTTTTGCAGTCGATGATTCTCACCGACCAGGAAGGCATAGGCCACATGGTGCTCACGCCGACCTATCACGTGTTCCAGATGTACACCCCGTTCCAGGAGGCTACCTATCTCCCACTCGACCTTGAAACCGAGACTATTCAGGTGAGCAAGGCCTACTTCAAGGAGAAGGAAGGTGCCAAGGACGCAGGCTATCGCCCCTGCCCCATGCTCTCGGCCTCTGCCGCCAAGACTCAGGATGGCAGCATCGTATTTGCCCTGACAAACGTAAGCCTCGACAAGGCCCAGACCGTTGAAGTCAATATCGACGGATTCAATGCAAAGAAGGTCAGCGGCCGCATCCTCACTTCCAAGAATGCAGCCGACTTCAACGACTTCCAGAATCCTAACAAGGTGGCTCCCGCAGAGTTCAAGGACGCAAAGTTATCCAAGAAGGGTGTCCTCACCGTAAAGATTCCCGCAAAATCGATTATTGTTTTAAATATTAAATAAGCATATGAACGACAACAAGATTATGAACCGCGCAGCAGATAACATACGTATCCTTGCTGCCGCAATGGTTGAGAAAGCCAAGAGTGGTCACCCCGGTGGTGCTATGGGTGGTGCTGACTTCATCAACACCCTCTACAGCGAGTTCCTCGTTTACGATCCCGAGAATCCCAATTGGGAAGGACGCGACCGTTTCTTCCTCGATCCCGGCCACATGGCTCCCATGCTCTATGCACAGCTCGCCCTCATCGGCAAGTACAGCTTGGAGGAACTCCAGCAACTCCGTCAGTGGGGTTCTCCCACACACGGCCATCCCGAGCACAATCTGCTCCGTGGCATCGAGAACACTTCCGGCCCTCTCGGACAGGGACATGCCTATGCCGTAGGTGCTGCCATCGCAGCCAACTTCCTGAAGGCTCGCTTCGGTGAGGTGATGGGACAGAACATCTATGCCTACATCTCAGACGGTGGCGTGGAGGAAGAGATTTCCCAGGGTGCCGGACGTATAGCCGGAACTCTCGGTCTCAGCAACCTCATCATGTTCTACGACGCCAACGCTATCCAGCTCTCTACGAAGGTGGAGGACGTAATGGACGAAGATACCGCCAAGAAGTACGAGTCTTGGGGATGGTACGTACAGAAGATCAACGGTAACGACGTTGACGAAATCCGTGCTGCCATCAAGAATGCACAGGCTGAGAAAGAGCGTCCATCGCTCATCATCGGTGCATGTATCATGGGTAAGGGTGCACGCAAGGCCGACGGCTCCAGCTATGAGGCTAACTGCGCTACACACGGTGCTCCTCTCGGTGGCGATAACTTCGTGCAGACCATGAAGAACCTTGGTGCAGATCCTGAGAATCCTTTCCAGATCTTCCCCGAAGTACAGGATATGTATGCAAAGCGAGCTGCTGAACTGAAGGAAATCTGCGCCCAGCGTTATGCTGCCAAGGCTGAATGGGCCAAGGCTAATCCCGAACTTGCCGCTCAGATGGAGCAGTGGTTCAAGGGCGAGGCTCCCAAGGTTGACTGGAGCAAGGTTGAACAGAAGGCCGGTGCCGCTACCCGTGGTGCAAGTGCTACCGTTCTCGGCGTACTCGCTGAGCAGGTGCCCAACATGATCTGCGCTTCTGCTGACCTGTCGAACTCAGATAAGACTGACGGCTTCCTGAAGAAGACTCATGCTTTCACAAAGGGCGACTTCAGCGGTGCATTCTTCCAGGCAGGTGTAGCTGAGCTCACCATGGCTTGCTGCTGCATCGGTATGGCTCTCCACGGAGGCGTTATCCCTGCTTGCGGTACCTTCTTTGTATTCTCCGACTATATGAAGCCTGCCGTTCGTATGGCTGCCTTGATGGAACTCCCCGTGAAGTTCATCTGGACTCACGATGCTTTCCGCGTTGGTGAGGATGGTCCTACCCACGAGCCTGTTGAGCAGGAAGCTCAGATTCGTCTGATGGAAAAACTGAAGAACCACAGCGGCAAGAATTCTATGCTCGTGCTTCGTCCTGCTGATGCTGAGGAAACAACAGTTTGCTGGCGTCTGGCCATGGAGAACACCACTACCCCATCGGCACTCATCTTCTCTCGTCAGAACATTGAGATGCTTCCCGAAGGCAACGACTACAATCAGGCCGCTAAGGGTGCTTATGTAGTTGCAGGAAGTGATGAGGACTACGACGTAATCTTGCTGGCCAGCGGTTCTGAGGTATCTACCCTTGAGGCTGGTGCCAAGTTGCTGAAGGCCGACGGCATTAAGGTTCGCGTGGTAAGCGTTCCTTCTGAGGGTCTCTTCCGCAGTCAGTCGAAGGAGTATCAGCAGAGCGTTCTGCCTTCTGGCAAGAAGAAGTTCGGTATGACCGCTGGTCTGCCTGTAACGCTCGAAGGTCTTGTAGGCGCTGACGGTTGTGTTTGGGGTCTCGAAAGCTTCGGTTTCTCTGCTCCTTACAAGGTGCTTGATGAGAAGCTTGGCTATACTGGCCAGAATGTATATGAGCAGGTTAAAAAGCTTTTAGCATAATGGAAGTAAAGTGTGTAGGAGTAGCCTGCGACCATGCAGGCTTTCCTTTGAAGCAGTTCGTACTGCAATATCTTGAAGAGAAAGGCTATCCCGTGAAGGATTACGGCACATGGAGCGATGCCTCCGTGGACTATCCCGACTACGGACATGCCTTGGCCGAGGGTATTGAGAGTGGCGAGGTTTATCCGGGCATTGCCATCTGCGGCAGCGGCCAGGGTATCTCCATGACACTCAACAAGCACCAGGGCGTTCGTGCCGGTGTGTGCTGGGACCCCGAGATTGGCCAGCTGATTCGTCAGCACAATGATGCCAACGTCCTCGTGATGCCCGGTCGTTTCATCGACAACAACACTGCCCGTGCCATCATGGACAAGTTCTTCACGGTTCCCTTCGAGGGCGGTCGCCATCAGCGTCGCGTCGATAAGATTCCCGTGCAGAAATAATTCTTTTGCATAGATTATTTAATTGGAGGCAAGGATTTCGGATGATGCTTGTCTCCTTTTTCATTATTGAAAATCCTTCACAGAAGTCCACGATACTCTGTTTCCAAAACATCATCCGCCCAAAGGCAAAAAAACGCCCTTCGCTTACTCAGGAATGAGATAGGCGAAGGGTGAAATTAAATATGGTTTGCCGAGATTATTTCTCGAGCAAGAGATTCATCATCTCAACAGCAGCCTTGGCTACGGAAGTGCCAGGACCGAAGATGGCGGCTACGCCAGCCTTGTAGAGGAAGTCGTAGTCTTGAGCGGGAATCACACCACCGGCAATGACCATGATGTCGTCGCGGCCAAGTTTGTGGAGTTCCTGGATGAGCTGCGGTATGAGCGTCTTGTGACCGGCAGCCAGCGAAGATGCACCCACAATGTGGACATCGTTCTCCACGGCCTCACGGGCAGCTTCCTCAGGAGTCTGGAACAGCGGTCCCATATCCACGTCGAAGCCGCAGTCGGCATAACCCGTTGCCACTACCTTTGCGCCACGGTCGTGACCGTCCTGTCCCATCTTGGCAACAAAGATACGCGGGCGGCGACCTTCTTTCTTGGCGAACTCTTCTGTCAACGCACAGGCTTTCTCGAAGTCTGAGTCGTTCTTGCTTTCTGAACTGTACACGCCTGAAATGGTTCTGATTACTGCTTTATAACGGCCCACGATTTCTTCGCAGGCATCACTTATCTCACCAAGTGTGCAACGCAACTGGGCTGCCTTGACGGCCAGATCCAGCAGGTTGTTCTCGCTCTTGCGGCCTTCCTTGAAGTCGCGAACGCACTCGGTAATTTTCTTCAATGCCTCCTGACAGGCGGCCTCGTCGCGACTGCCACGAACCTGTGCCAGACTCTCCTCCTGCTGCTTGCGCACGGCGGTGTTATCCACCTCGAGGATGTCGATGGGATCTTCATGGTCGAGACGGTACTTGTTGGTACCCACGATGGTCTGCACACCGGAGTCGATGCGGGCCTGAGTGCGGGCTGCAGCCTCCTCGATACGCATCTTAGGAATACCGGTCTCAATAGCCTTGGCCATACCGCCGAGCTTCTCAATCTCCTGAATGTGCTCCCATGCTTTGTGAACGAGTTCATTCGTCAGGGTCTCCACATAGTAAGAACCGGCCCATGGGTCGATGTGCTTGCACACCTTGGTCTCATTCTGAATGTAGATCTGCGTGTTACGTGCAATACGAGCAGAGAAGTCGGTAGGCAGAGCGATAGCCTCGTCAAGAGCATTCGTATGGAGTGACTGCGTGTGACCCAGCACAGCTGCCATAGCCTCAATACAAGTACGGCCTACATTGTTGAACGGGTCTTGCTCCGTGAGTGACCATCCTGAGGTCTGAGAGTGTGTACGAAGAGCCATTGACTTCGGGTTCTTGGCGCCGAAGCTCTTGGTAATCTTTGCCCACAACAGACGACCAGCACGCATCTTGGCAATCTCCATAAAGTGGTTCATACCAATAGCCCAGAAGAATGAAAGACGAGGAGCGAAAGCATCAATATCAATACCAGCGTTGATACCTGTGCGCAGATAATCCATACCGTCGGCAAGGGTGTAAGCCAGCTCGATATCGGCCGTAGCACCAGCTTCCTGCATGTGGTAACCCGAAATAGAAATCGAGTTGAACTTCGGCATGTTCTGCGAAGTGTATTCGAAGATATCAGCAATAATCTTCATGGAGAATGCGGGAGGATAGATATAGGTGTTACGCACCATGAATTCCTTCAGAATATCGTTCTGAATGGTTCCGGCCATCTCCTCGAGCTTGGCACCCTGCTCCAGTCCGGCTACGATATAGAAGGCCAGAATGGGAAGCACGGCTCCGTTCATGGTCATCGAAACCGACATCTTGTTCAATGGAATACCCGAGAAGAGCACCTTCATGTTCTCTTCGTTACAGATACTCACACCTGCCTTACCCACATCACCCACTACACGGGCGTTATCGGGGTCGTAACCACGGTGTGTAGGAAGGTCGAATGCTACAGACAGACCTTTCTGACCAGAAGCCAGGTTACGGCGATAGAATGCATTTGATTCCTCAGCGGTAGAGAATCCGGCATACTGACGGATGGTCCACGGACGGAAAGGATACATCATGCTATAAGGACCACGAAGATAAGGAGGAATACCAGCCGTGAAGTCGAGGTGTTCCATACCTTCCAAATCTTCTTTCGTATAAACAGGACGAACCTCGATATGCTCTGGAGTCTTCCAGTTGTATTCGATGTTATTGTCCTCAATCCACTTGGCACCGTCTTGGGCCTTGATGCCAGCGTATATGTCTACATTATTGAATTGTTTACGCATAATTCAAGTCCTCCTATTCTTTAGATACCAAGTTTCTGATTATATTCTTTCATAGTCTCGAGCACGTTGCAGCGCACGTGGATGAAGTTCTCGATGCCTGCGGCCTTGAGGTCGTCCATGCAGGCAGGAGCACCGGCCACCACGAACATGGCACGGCCATCCAGGTACTTGAAGGCGGGGATGGCATACTCGGCATACTCATCGTCGGATGAGCAGAGTACAATCACATCGGCACCAGCCTCAAGGGCAGCATCGACACCCTCTTCAACGGTCTTGAAGCCAAGGTTGTCCTTGACGGTCCATCCGGCCGTGGCGAGGAAGTTGCATGAGAACTGTGCACGGGCCTGGCGCATGGCCAGATTGCCGATGGTCAGCATGAAGGCTGTAGGAACGCGTGTCTCCTCGGTGTGGATGCGCAGGTCCTCGTAGTCGGCAGCCAGACGGGTGCTCTCGATGGTCTTGAAGACAGGCTCACATTTGCTGTCTGCAGTTTTGGCATAGCAGCATGCCTTGCCTACGGGGCGCTTGCCTTCGCTCTTCTCGGTGAAGTTCGGGAACTGGTTCGTGCCCAGCAAGAACTCCTTGCGCTTAGCAGCATCGCCGTGACGCTTCACGTTGGTGGCGTTGATGTCATCCTGAATGGTGCCCTTCTTGACAGCCTCCAGGAATCCGCCTTCTTCCTCAACCTTAAGGAAAATCTTCCAGCCCTCCACGGCCAGAGAGTCGGTGAGCGTCTCAATGAAATAGGAACCGGCACCCGGGTCGACCACCTTGTCGAAATGGCTCTCTTCCTTGCAGAGCAGCTGCTGGTTGCGGGCAATGCGCTCAGAGAAGTCATTAGGTTCTTCGTAGGTGACATCGAACGGTGTGACCACGATGGAATGTACGCCACCCAGGGCAGCACTCATCGTCTCCGTCTGCGAACGAAGCAGGTTCACGTAGGAGTCGAACAGAGTCTGGTTATAAGTTGACGTAATGGCATTTACAACCATCTTGCAGGCGCAGTCGCACTTGGGCTCATACTGCTTCACAATTTGTGCCCAGAGCAGACGGGCAGCACGGAACTTGGCCAGTTCCATGAAGTAGTTCTCGGAGATACCCATGTTGAACTTGATGCTCTTGGCAGCAAGGTCCACATCCACGCCGGCATCCACCAACTGCTGTAGGTATTCGTTACCCCAGGCCAGCGCATAGCCGAGTTCCTGCACGATGTAGGCACCGGCATTGTTGAGCGCCACGGTGTTCACGTTGATGCAGCGGAAGTTAGGATAGTCCTTGAAAATCTCAACAAGCTGGGGAGCGAGTGAAAGGATGGGCTGAACGTCCTTGCCCTTCATCACCATCTTCTTCATGGGGTCCCAGTTGATGGAGCCCACCACCTTCTCTTTGTCGTAGCCCTGCTTCTCGAAGTAGGCGACGAGGATCTGAGCCAGGTCGAGCGAGCGGCGCTGACAGGTCTTGAAGTTCACCTCCACGATGTCGCAGCGGATGTCCTTCAGCAAGGTCTCGATGAACTCAGCGCTGACCAAGTCGCGCGGAATCCTGAAGCCCAGCGAGTCTACACCCTTGTTGAGGATGTCGAGCGCCTTGGCATTGGCTTCGGCTGCATCCTTGGCCACAATGTCCTGACGTACATACCAGGCATTGTCATCTTTCTTGTTACCACGCACGAAGGGGAACTCGCCCGGCAGCGCGTCGGGTGTCTTGAGTTTCAACACATCTTCACGGCGATAGAAGGGCTGCAGGTTGAAGCCCTCGTTGGTTCTCCACACCAGTCGTTTCTGGAAATCCGCTCCCTTCAGGTCGACCTCAATCTTGTCGAGCCACTCCTGACGGGTAGGAGCCTGAAACTCAGTGAAGAGTTTCTCTTTTTGTTGTGTCATAGTTTGATTGTAATAAATATAAGTTGTTTAAAGATTTGCTTTGTCAACCATAAATAATGTGCAAATATAGCATATTTTCCGAATATAAAAAAACAAATCGGGAAAAATAAATTTTTAACCGTGAAAAATTCAAAAACTTCTTGTCTAGATTTAAAATAATTGCACAAAAATTATTTTATGAGCAATAAATTAAGTAACTTTGCAACGATTTTTGGCGTTAGTATAAAGACATCTTATGGATTGGTTTATTGATTTGTTCCAAACAACAGATTCGGTAGCACATATCGTTCTACTTTATTCCATTGTCATTGCAATCGGCGTATTGCTTGGCAAGATTAAATTCGGTGGTATCTCACTGGGCGTTACCTTCGTGCTTTTTGCAGGTATCGTGGCAGGTCACATCGGGTTCACGGCACCCACCAACATCCTGACATTCATTCAGGACTTCGGCCTCGTGCTCTTCGTGTTCATGATCGGTCTGCAGGTGGGACCTGGCTTCTTTGAAAGTTTCGGCACGGCAGGCATCAAGCTCAACGGCCTTGCCGCCACAGCCATCCTGCTCAATATCCTCGTGATGTTCGGATGCTATTACATCTTCTTCGACACTACCAATCCCCACAACTTGCCGATGATGGTTGGTACGCTTTACGGAGCCGTAACCAACACCCCGGGTCTCGGTGCGGCCAACGAAGCACTCAATACAGTTTTCAGCAGCAATCTGCCGCAGATAGCATCGGGTTATGCCTGTGCCTATCCGCTTGGCGTGGTAGGCATCATCGGTGCCACGATTGCCGTGCGCTATATCTGCCGTGTACGTTTGGAGAAAGAAGAGGAGGATCTGGAACGGCTTGAAGGCGACAATGCCAACGTGAAGCCCCATAAGATGCACGTGCAGGTGTCAAACGCCTACCTGGAAGGTAAGACGCTGATGCAGGTACACAACTTCCTAAACCGCGACTTCGTGTGCTCGCGCATCCTGCACGACGGACATGTGAGCCTTCCGAACCGCGACACAATCTTCCACATCGGAGACCAACTCTACGTGGTATGTGCCGAAGCCGATGCCGAGGCCATCATCGCCTTCATCGGTCCTCAGATTGAGGTAGACTGGGAGCAACAGGATCAGCCGCTGGTGAGCAAACGCGTGCTGGTGACCCGTCCTTCGATGAACGGCAAGACGCTGGGCCAGCTTCACCTTTCCAGGGTGCATGGCGTGAATGTGACCCGACTGACCCGTCAGGGCATGGATATCTTCGCCTCTGCCTCTCTCCCACTCCAGGTGGGCGACCGCATCATGGTGGTAGGTCCTGAAGATGCCGTAAACCGCGTGGCCAATATGATGGGTAACTCTATCCGTCGCCTTGACGCGCCAAACATTGCCACTATCTTCATCGGCATCATCATCGGTATCATCTTCGGCTCGCTGCCCATTGCCATCCCCGGAATGCCCGTTCCGATGAAACTTGGTATTGCAGGCGGTCCGCTCATCATTGCCATCCTGATTGGCCGCTACGGCTACAAGATTCATCTGGTGACCTATACCACCACGTCGGCCAACATGATGCTGCGCGAAATCGGACTGGTGCTGTTCCTTGCCTCGGTGGGAATCAAGGCTGGAGCTGGGTTCTGGGAGACGGTCGCTCAGGGTGACGGTCTGCTCTTCGTGTTCACCGGTTTCCTCATCACCATCATCCCGATCCTTATCGTAGGCACCGTTGCCCGCCTGAGATACAAGTTCAATTATTTTACCATCATGGGCATGCTGGCCGGTACCTATACGGATCCTCCCGCATTGGCCTATGCCAACTCCGTGTGCTCGAAGGAGGCACCGGCCGTGGGCTATTCCACCGTCTATCCGCTCTCGATGTTCCTTCGCATCTTGACGGCACAGATTATCGTGCTCTTCTTCTGCGGGTGACAAAGCTTCAAACAGCAAATACATAAAATATAATACAATCTCAAATAATGAAAAAAATCCTTTTAGCAGTCCTGTTGTTGGGAACCTCCACGATGATGTTTGCCCAAGGAGCAAAGAACATCAAGATCAACGAGGTGCTCACCGACAACCAGGCCAGTGTACAAGATGAGTTCGGACAACATCTGCCCTGGATGGAACTGGTGAACACATCCTTCTCCACCTACAACGTCAGGGGTATGTTCATCGCCACCGACCGCAGAGTGCTCGACAAATCACTCACGGCACCTCAGCGCATCCAAATGATGAGCCCCATCCCTAACGGCGACGACCGTTCGGCCATGTCGGCCAGGGAGCATCTGGTGCTTTTCCTCAACTCCAATCCCGCCAAGGGATTCCTTCACCTGAATGCAAAGGTTACCCCGGGCACACCCGTTTGGGTAGCCCTCTACGATGGTAACGGCATCGACCTCATCGACTCCGTGAGCGTGCCAGCATTGGCTACCGACAAGTCGTATGCCCGCATCAAGGACGGTTTCCAGCAATGGGACACAAAACCCGCCGAGGCCGTCACCCCAGGAACCGGCAACTATATTGAGATCAACGAGAGCAAAATCTCCCGCCTGAAGCGCGACGATCCCCACGGATTCGGTATCACCGTGCTCTCCATGGGAATCGTATTCTTCTGCCTGGCCCTGCTCTACGTCTTCTTCCGCATCTTCGGCATGATCATCGTTCACCAGCGCAGCCTGAAGAAGGCAGCTGAGGTTGCAGCCTCCGTACAGCCTGTCAAGGCTGTGGCCAAGACCACGGAGATAGCCGCCGAGGTGGCCCACAAGACAACCGTCGTACTGAAAGACGGTCTCCAGACAAAAGGTATTGACCGCGAAATCTACATGGCCGTGATAGCCATGGCCCTGAAGCAGTATCAGGACGATGTGCACGACGTGGAAAGCGGCATCATCACCATCAAGCCCCGTCACTCAATGTGGAACAATGGCATTTGAAAGGTAAAAAAGTAAAAAGGTAAACATAATAAAAGAATAACATGAAATACGAATATACAGTACAGGGTGTTGACTACGAAGTAGAGATTGAAGACGTAGACGGCAACATCGCGAAAGTCAGCGTGAATGGTATCCCATTCGAAGTGGAAATGAAGCAGCCCATCAAGGCCGCTCCGAAAGTGAAGAAGGTGGAAGCCCCAAAGCCCCAGAAACCAGCAGCCGCACCTGTTGCGGCCGCTGCAGCTGCCCCGGCAGCCGCACCAGCCGCCACTCCCGGTGCAGGAGCCAAAGTGGTAGCTCCGCTGCCCGGCACCATCACCGATATCAAGGTCAGTGTAGGACAGGCAGTTCATGCCGGCGACACCGTTGTCATCCTCGAGGCCATGAAGATGCAGAACAACATTGAGGCCGAGAACGACGGCACCGTGACTTCAGTCCTCGTAAAGGTGGGCGACTCTGTGATGGAAGGTACCACGCTGGTCACCATCGGATAAAGGCAAAAAAGTAAAATAGTAAAAAGGTAAAAAACAATGTCGTTTACTGAATTCATCATAGCCAACTTCAATGAGTTCCTGACGTACACGGGCTTCTCCAATGCCACGATACCCAACCTCATTATGATTGCTGTGGGAGCCTTCTTCATCTGGCTCGCCATCAAGAAAGACTTTGAGCCGCTGCTGCTCGTCCCCATCGGACTGGGCATCATCCTCGGCAACATCCCTTTCCGTGCCGATGCCGGACTTGAAATCGGCCTCTACGAAGACAACTCGGTCCTGAACATCTTCTACCAGGGTGTAAGACAGGGATGGTATCCCCCACTCGTCTTCCTGGGAATCGGTGCCATGACCGACTTCTCCGCCCTCATCGCCAATCCCAAGCTGATACTCATCGGAGCAGCCGCGCAGTTCGGTATCTTCGGTGCATACATGTTCGCCCTGGCTATCGGCTTTGAACCCAACCAAGCAGCAGGTATCGCCATCATCGGCGGAGCAGACGGTCCCACGGCCATCTTCCTGTCCTCGAAGACCGCGCCCAACCTGATGGGAGCCATTGCCGTCTGTGCCTACAGCTACATGGCCCTCGTGCCTGTTATCCAGCCCATCATCATGCGTCTGCTCACCACTAAGAAAGAGCGCGTCATCAAGATGAAGGCTCCACGCCACGTCTCACAGACCGAGCGCATCCTCTTCCCCATCATCGGACTCCTGCTCACCACCTTCATCGTGCCTTCGGGCCTTCCCCTGCTGGGAATGCTCTTCTTCGGTAACCTCCTGAAGGAGTCAGGCAAGACCACCCGTCTGGCCAAGACGGCCGGCAGCGCCCTCAACGATATCGTGGTGATGCTACTGGGTCTGACCGTGGGCTGCTCCACACAGGCATCAGAGTTCCTGACCATGAACACCATCTTCATCTTCGCCATCGGCGCCCTTGCCTTCATCGTGGCCACCATGAGTGGTGTATGTTTCGTGAAACTGATGAACATCTTCCTGCCCCGCGACAAGAAGATCAATCCGCTCATTGGTAATGCCGGTGTGAGCGCCGTTCCAATGGCTGCCCGTATCTCCAACAACCTCGGCCTCGAATACGACCGCCACAACTTCCTGCTCATGCACGCCATGGGTCCCAATGTGGCCGGTGTGATCGGCTCCGCCGTGGCTGCCGGTGCCCTGCTGGGTTTCCTGTCATAGTACACAATTCCCCTAAAATAGCAAAAACCCCTCAAGAGCAATCCTGAGGGGTTTATTGTTTGTGTCAACGTCAACCTAACGTCTTCGTTTTCGTCTTCGTTAAGGTTAGGGTTAACGTTAACGTTGAAGATTACTGATGCTGCTCGCGAAGCAGGTCGTTCACGGTCTTCACGGGGTTGAAAGTAGAAAGGGGAACCTCCACGAAGACAGTGTTCCAGTTGCTCATCGCGCCGTTCCAAAGACCGGGCAGTTCAAGCGCTTTCAGCTCCTTGCCGTTCTTCGACTTGGAAGAGATGAAGCCCGTGGTCTTGTCTACATACTTAGGCAGGTCGAAAGGCTTTCCCTCATAGTCCTTCACGGCACATACGAGGTCAACCGGATTGAAGTGAGTGCCCTCGGTGAACATCTTCATGTACTCCTCGTTGCTCTTGTCAATCTGGCTACTCTCCAGAATCTGGAGCGATACGGTACCGTCCTGGTTGTAAGTGAGGAACGGGCCACCGCCGGGCTCACCCACATTCTTCACCACTCCGCAGACGCGCATCGGACGGTTCAGCTTCTCCTTCAGGTAGATCACGAGTTCGGCATCCTCCAAGTCCTTGATGTCGGCCTTGCGGCAGCAGAGGTCACGCTGCACGAAGCGGATGATTTCCTCCAGCTTCTCGTGGTTGTACTGACCTTCGTTGAGCGCCTTCAGGTAAGCGAAAGCCTGCTTCTGGAGCGTCACGAGCACACCGGCGATGATCTGCTTGTAATCCACCGTGTCCTGCTTCAGACGGTCGGGCACTACGTTGTCGATGTTCTTGATGAAGATCACGTCGGCATCGATGTCGTTCAGGTTCTGAATCAGCGCGCCATGGCCTCCGGGACGGAACAGCAGCGAACCATCCTCGTTGCGGAACGGCGTGTTGTCGGGATTGGCAGCCACGGTATCTGTGCTGGGCTTCTGCTCCGAGAAGGAGATGTTGTACTTGATGCCGTACTTCTGGGCGAACATGTCCTTCTTCTCAGCCACCTTCTGCTCGAAGAACTCGATGTGCTCGTGGCTCACGGTGAAGTGCACGTTGGCCTCGCCGTTGCTGGCGGCATAGAGCGCACCCTCCACGAGATGCTCTTCCATCGGCGTGCGGGCACCCTCGGGATACTTGTGGAAGAGCAGCATGCCCTTCGGCAGCTGGCCGTAGTTCAGGCCTTCCTTGTTCAGCATGTTGGCCACCACAGCCTTGTAGTTGCCCTCAGCCATCAGTTCCTTCACACCCTTGCCGTTGTTGGCCTTGCACTTCTCGTCCAACGCCCCGAAGAAAGCAAAGTCCTCGATGCGATCGAAGTATTTCTTCTCAAAGTCGGTGGTAGGCACGTCATAGTCGGCATTCAGGAAGCCAAACATATCCTTGAACATGCGGCTGGCAGCACCCGAAGCGGGCACGAACTTCACGATTTTGCGCCCCTCGGCCTTATAGGCATTCCAGGCGTCGATATACTGTTTCCGCTCTGCCTCGTCGGGAGCCACGATGCCATGGCCGATGCTGGCGGCAGCCTCCAGGCGGAGGAACGGGAAACCTGTTTCAAACTCTTTCAGTTGAACGTCAATTTGCTCAGGGGTGATACCCTTCTGGGCGATTTGCTGTAGATCTTGATTTGTTAACATAAGTATAGTATTAAAATAGATGGACATTTATATTTCTTGCAAAGATAATCAATTTTTTCTATCCGCAACACATTACCCCTTACTTTTAATAAAAATAAAGAAAAAGAGTGTAGAATAGAAAGCAAAAAAGCCATCTTATTTGTCCTATTGTCTAACGGTTTCCTTCCACCCATTGGAAACCTTCCTTCTACCCATTGGAAGCAAGGTTTCCAGACTTTGGAAGCAACCTTTCCACCCATCAGAAGCAAAGCATTCGCTGGAAATGGCTTTTGATAAATGGTGAAGAGGTGAAGACTATTTTCCGCAACTTTTATAAAACATAATAATCCAAAGTAGTCAGTTGGCCCTTGTTGTCGCCACTATTTGCCACAAGATTGGCCATTATGCCGGTCGGTTCCTTCCAACTGAGGTCAGGATACTGAAATTCTGTGCCACCCATGTGTGCGCCAAGTATGGGGAAAAACATCGGAACCAAAGGTTCATGCATGTCTTTTGATGCCTGTGAGAGCAGCAATTTGATACATTCCGTGCCCCTGCCGAGGTTCGGCATTACGGGAGCTGTTGGTTTAGTGATATCGTATTTCATTGTAAATCAGAATGTTAGATATTCTTCTTTCGGCCATCAATTCCAATTCCAGTTATTCCAGTTATTTATTTGAGGGTATCCCACCTCTCTATTTTATATATAACTATCTATATATCAATAAGTTATGTAGTCTTTAGAAGGGGGTTTGACCCCTCATTATTTAATTGGAATTATTGGAATTGGAATTAGTCGGCCTTTTTGTTATTACTTTTTTCTCTACCAGGCCCTTCAGCGCTTTGCGAATCTCGTTGCACACAGCGAGGGCATAGCTCACCCAAAATAAAAATACACTAATAACTTGGAGTTAAGAAATAATTTTCGGGATAAATATCACCTCCGTCTTCTGGTAGGAAAGCAGCTTGCGGGAGTTGCCTGAGTGGCGAATGAGCTTTTCCATGATGTATTGTTTTTTTGACTTTAGGGATTTTCAAGGAGCTTTGCTCCAATTCCCGATGCAAAGATAAGAAAAATAATCTTTTTCTTGGCAAAAAACGGGCGGTTTTCAGGTGTGTGCGCGCACCGTTTTTAACATAAAAAAATGTGGTGCGCACACAACGTTAAAGTCATGTTAAAGAGGATATTTTTGTGTACAACTTTTCGTTTTTTGATATATATTTGCAATGCATTTCAGAAATGCCTTGCTTTAGAAAAAGTATGACGATTCGGTGAACATCAAACGAAGGCGAAAGCCACAAAGCGCAAGATGACACAGAGAAAAGTTCTGAGATGTAGTTGCGATCTTTGAAAGCCTGGGAAGATAAAAAGGAAGGAAAGGCAGAAGCAGCAATGCAAGAATGCCTGACTACCGGATCTTCCTCAATGAGGAGAATTGTTGCGATGACGACAGAAAGAAACTCTCTGCACCTGAAAGACGTTAGACAGAAGTGCGATGAGCACAGAAGAAAGATGAAAAAGGTACTGAAAAGTTTCAATGAACAATTGAGTGAGTGAAAATCACGAAAGGGATGGACGAAACGAAGGGCCCACGGTAAACGAGCCTGTTGCTCTTAGTTCAGAAAGGAGAGTTCGCAAGAGCCGACCAGTTCCAATCGGAAGGTTGGTATGGAACCAAGAGACAAGAAGAGAACGTTAACTGAAGTTCGCACAGACCTTTGTGAACAATGCTTACAAAATAGGCGACCTGGGGAAACTGGCAACGAAAGTTCATTGGATAAATGGAAAGTGAACAGTTTGTCAAGAAGAACCTAACGTAGTGATCCGCGCGAAAGCACATGGTAAGCTACAAAGAAATGCCGTCGAGATCATCAAGAAGAGAAGTAACGAGGGTGCCGAAAAAGCATCAAGGGACAATCTGATAGGATGTTGAAAAAAGCAATGAGAACTCGTCGGGAAAGGCTTTTGAAAGCAATTGAAGGAATCAGACATACAAGCAAGGTGAGGCAGTCCGGAAGGGCTGCCTCTTTCGTTATATATGCCGGCTTGGCGTTCCCCGACCGTTTTTTCTGTACTGCAAACGAAAATCTCCCTCAAAAAGTTCCGTCTTTCCAAATAATTCCGTACTTTTGCACATAGAATGGAAGAACGACTGATTTTCACCGAAAAGGAAAAAACGGAAACGCTGGAACTGCTCCACCAGTTGAAGGACATCCTTGCCACATCGCTCCATGAGGGCGACGAGGCGAAGATGCATACCTATATGAAACGGCTGCTGGAGAACAATGGGATGCAGCGCGACGTGTTCGGCCTCAACCCCGTCCACCAGAGTATGAAGACCGCCATGCTGGCTGTAGAAGAGGAAGGACTGAAGCGCGACGGTGTGCTGGCCATCCTGCTCCACACGAGCGTGACCAACGGCTCGCTGACGCTGGAAGAGGTGGAGGCGGATTTCGGCAAGCAGGTGGCAACCATCATCCGCGGACTGGTGCGTATCCAGGACCTCTACAAGAAGAACCCCGTCATCGAGAGTGAGAACTTCCGTAACCTGTTGTTGTCTTTCGCCGAGGATATGCGCGTAATTCTCATCATGATTGCCGACCGCGTGAACCTGATGCGGCAGATCCGCGACACGGAGAACGAGCAGGCCAAACTGCAGGTGAGCCAGGAGGCCAGCTACCTCTATGCACCGCTTGCCCACAAGCTGGGACTCTACAAGCTGAAGAGCGAGCTGGAGGACCTGTCTCTGAAGTACCTTGAGCACGATGCCTACTACATGATCAAGGAGAAGCTCAACGCCACGAAGAAGAGCCGCGACGCCTACATCGAGAAGTTCATCGCTCCTATCGAGGAGAAGCTGAAGGAGGCGGGGCTGAAGTTCCACATGAAGGGACGCACGAAGAGCATCCATTCGATCTGGCAGAAGATGAAGAAGCAGCAATGCGGCTTCGAGGGCATCTACGACCTCTTTGCCATCCGCATCATCCTGGAGACAGAATCATCTGAGAAACAGGATGGGGTTTCAGGTTCCAAGATTCATGTTTCAAGTGACCGCATGCGCGAGGTGTCACAATGCTGGCAGGCCTTCGCCATCATCACGAATATGTACCAGGGCAATCCCAAACGATTGCGCGACTGGCTGACCGTTCCGAAATCCAACGGCTATGAGAGCCTCCACATCACCGTACTCGGCCCCGAACAAAAATGGGTGGAAGTGCAGATCCGCACGGAACGGATGGACGAGGTGGCAGAGAAAGGTCTGGCTGCCCACTGGCGCTACAAGGGCGTGAAGGGCGAGAGCGGACTCGACGACTGGCTCAACAGCATCCGTTCCGCGCTGGAGAACACCGACGGCTTGCAGGTGATGGACGAGTTCAAGATGGACCTCTATGAGGATGAGGTGTTCGTGTTCACGCCCAAGGGAGAACTCCGAAAATTCCCGAAGGGTGCCACGGTGCTCGACTTTGCCTACCAGATACACTCCAACGTGGGCAACCGATGCACGGGAGCCCGCATCAACAACAAGGTGGTGAACCTGCGCCACCAGCTGCATTCCGGCGACCAGGTGGAAATCATCACCTCCAACAACCAGACGCCCAAGCAAGACTGGCTGAACATCGTGAAGACCAGCCGCGCCAAGGCGAAAGTAAGGCAGGCTCTCAAGGAGACGCAGGTGAAGGACGGCATCTTCGCCAAGGAGATGTTGGAGCGACGCATGAAGAACCGCAAGATTGAATTCGAGGAGAGTGTGATGAACCACACGGTGAAAAAACTCGGATTCAAGGAGACGCGCGACTTCTACAAACAGATTGCCGACGGAGTGCTCGACCCCAATACGGTCATCGAGAAATACCTCGAGGTGCAGCAGTATGACAACAATGAGCAGCCCCTCGCCCCCACCCGCTCGGCTGAGGAGTTTGAATACCAGGATCCCACGGCAGAGATGGTCTATGGCAACGAGGACGTACTAGTCATCGACAAGAACCTGAAGGGCGTGGAATATTCGCTGTCACCCTGCTGCCATCCAATCTATGGCGACAAGGTGTTCGGATTCGTCACCATCAACGGCGGCATCAAGATTCACCGCGAAGATTGTCCCAACGCCCCTGAACTGCGCAAACGCTTCGGCTACCGCATCGTGAGGGCCGTATGGAGCGGCAAGGGACAGAGCACTTACAGCACTACGCTCCGCATCATCGGCAACGACGACATCGGCATCGTGAACAATATCACAAGCATCATCTCAAAGGAAGAGAAAATCATGATGCGCTCCATCAATATCGACAGTCACGACGGCCTCTTCTCCGGCAATCTGACGGTCAACGTGGAGGATACTTCACGACTGGAAGCGCTGATTAAGAAACTCCGTACGGTGAAAGGTGTAAAACAAGTGGGAAGATTATAAACAACATGAACGAGCATACAATCAACGAGCCCAAGAATGGGTTTACTTTCAATTGGCTGAACCTCTTCCTCGGAGCAGCCATTTGCTACATGATGACCAATGGAGCCATTACCGACGATTGGACCTTCTATCTCAATCTGGGCATTGCCGTTGTCATTCACGAATTGGGCCATGTCATCATGGGCAAGTCTTTCGGGTGCGCCATCAAGGAGATGCAGGTGTTCTTACTCCCCTTCGTAAGCTACAAGCCCAGACACCTCTCGTCAGGCGACTCATGGCGGAATATCAAATGGAGCCTGGGCACTCTCCCGCTGGGTGGCGTCACGATGTTCAGGTCACGGCAATCAGTCTACAAAGACTATTCAGGCAGCGTCTCTCCCTTTATCGAAGACAAGGCCGCCTGGCAGCGCATGCTGATCTCTGCGGCAGGCGTGTTGTTTAATATTGCCACATTCCTCATTTTTTATTTTGCCCTGCCTTTCATGTCTGTCGAATGCAACGAACTTTTACGCCCGTTGGCAGGAATATCCCTACTGCTGGCCATACTAAACATCCTGCCCGTTTATCCTCTCGACGGCGGGGCAATCGTCTTTGCGATTTACGAAATGATGACAGGCAGGAAGCCATCGCCAACATTCACCAAGGTATGCGGCTGGATAGGGTTCGTCTTCATCGTACTGTTCTTCTGGGTGTTCCCGGAATGGCTAGGCGGCATCATCGACAGCGTACTCAAGCTGTTCTTTTAGGATTAAGAATAAAGTATTTCAGAACAACTTCTGCAACTCCACGATCCCCTTGTCGGTGCAATAACCGCGCATGAGCACGCTGACGTAGTTGTAGAAGATTTCTCGCATGGGAAACCGCTCATAGATCTTGTTTTCCATTACGTGGTTCATCACGGCCTCTCCCATTTCAAGCACAATCTCATAATTCAGCGATGACTTGAAATAGCCGTGCTCCACACCTTTCCGGATAAAATTGATGGTATGGCTGGTCTGCGCTTCCTTGCATTGGTCCAGATAGGCTACGATGGGTTTATAGCGCGACAACTCCCTGAAAAACAAAGGGTTGATATCCTTCAGCTCTGCCATTTGCATACGGACGAACTTCACCATGATCTCAATCTCATTACGCGGTTTCTCATTGATGAAATCATCCAATTCATGACGTCTCTGCTCATTGTCCATCTTCACGCCTTCAAGCAGCAATTGCTCCTTGTTGTCGTAGGTTTCATAAAGCGTCCGCTTGGAGATGCCCAGGGCCTGCGAGATGTCGTCCATCTTCACGTTCTTCACGCCCCGCTGCTTGAATAGGCACATGGCTTTACGCAAGATGCGCTCACGCAACTCGTAGCGATAACTTGTAATATTGCCATTTTTATGCATACTTAAACCCTTTTCGGGGCGAAGTTACGAAAAAAAACTGAAACTTTATTTTTGTTTGGCAGTTTTTTATTAATTTTGCAAGCGATTACGGTAAAAAGAATCAATTATATAATACAATTATGGTAAAAATCTCAAAAGAAGCCGCTCTTCTTTATCACCAGAACGGACGACCGGGCAAAATTGAAGTGAAGCCCACCAAACCCTATCGCACACAAACAGACCTTTCACTGGCTTATTCGCCTGGCGTTGCATTTCCATGTCTGGAAATCCAGGAAAACCCCGACGACGCCTACAAATACACCGACAAAGGGAATCTCGTAGCCGTGATTTCAAACGGTACGGCCGTGTTGGGACTTGGCGACATCGGTGCAGTCAGCGGAAAGCCTGTGATGGAGGGTAAAGGCCTCTTGTTCAAGATTTACGGTGGTATTGATGTGTTCGACATCGAGGTGGATGAAAAGGACCCTGAGAAGTTCTGCGAGGCCGTGGAGAAAATCGCCCCCACGTTCGGCGGCATCAACCTGGAAGACATCAAGGCTCCTGAATGTTTCTATATCGAAGAAAGACTGAAGCGCACGCTCGACATCCCCGTGATGCACGACGACCAGCACGGTACGGCCATCATCTCTGCCGCAGGACTGAAGAACGCGCTGGAAGTTATCGGCAAGGACATCAAGCAGGTGAAGATTGTGGTGAACGGTGCCGGCGCTGCCGCCATCAGCTGTACCAAACTCTATATGGCCATCGGTGCCCAGAAGGAGAACATCCTGATGCTCGATTCAAAGGGTGTCATTACCAGCGACCGTGAGGGACTCACCGACCAGAAGAAATTCTTCGCCACCGACCGCCGGGATGTTCACACACTCGCCGAGGCCGTAAATGGTGCCGATGTCTTCGTTGGCCTTTCAAAGGGCAACGTGCTCTCAAAGGACATGGTGAAGACAATGGCCAAGGATCCCATCATTTTTGCACTGGCCAACCCCGTGCCTGAGATTTCATACGAGGATGCCATGGAGGCACGCCCCGACGTGCTGATGTCGACAGGACGTACCGACTATCCCAACCAGATCAACAACGTAATCGGATTCCCCTATATCTTCCGCGGTGCACTCGACGTGCAGGCAAAGGCCATCAACGAAGAAATGAAACTGGCCGCCGTACACGCCATTGCCGACCTGGCCAAGCAGCCCGTGCCCGACGTGGTGAACGATGTCTATAACGTGAACAACCTGAAGTTCGGCCGCGAATACTTCATTCCTAAGCCTGTCGACCCACGCCTGATTTCAGAGGTCAGCGCGGCCGTTGCCAAGGCTGCCATCGACAGCGGCGTGGCCCGCAAAACCATTGAGGACTGGGGTTCCTACAAGCGTTCGCTCTCCGTATTGCTCGGCCAGGAGACGAAACTCACCCAGAAGCTCTATGCCACGGCCAAGGCTCATCCCCAGCGCGTGGTCTTCGCCGAGGGTATTCACCCCACCATGCTCCGTGCTGCCGTTCAGGCAAAGGCCGAAGGTATCTGCGAACCCATCCTGCTGGGTAACGACGAGGCCATCGGCAAACTGGCCAAGGAACTCGATCTTTCCTTGGATGGCATCGAGATCGTGAACCTCCGTCACCCGAACGAGGCCGCCCGCCGTGAGCGCTATGCTCAGATTCTCACGGAGAAACGCCAGCGCGACGGCTACACCTTCCCGGAAGCCAACGACAAGATGTTCGAGCGCAACTATTTCGGTATGATGATGGTGGAGACAGGCGACGCTGATGCCTTCATCACCGGTCTCTACACGAAATATTCCAACACCATCAAGGTGGCCAAAGAGGTCATTGGTATCCGGAGCGAATTCAAGCACTTCGGCACGATGCACATCATCAACTCGCCGAAGGGCACGCTCTACATCGGTGACACGCTCATCAACAACAACCCCAACACGGAGGAACTGGTGGATATCGCCCGCCTTTCGAACACCTCCGTTCGCTGGTTCAACGAAGAGCCACATATCGCCATGATCAGTCACTCCAACTTCGGTAGTGACACATCGGCAGGTTCAAGGAAAGTACGTGAAGCCGTGGCCATCCTGCAAAAGGAATATCCCGATATGGCCATCGACGGAGAAATGCAGATCGGCTATGCACTGAACAAGGAACAGCGCGACGAGACATATCCGTTCACGCGCCTGAAGGGACTCGATGTCAACACGCTCGTGTTCCCCAACCTCACCAGTGCCCGTTCCAGCTTCAAGATGCTTCAGCTGCTGAATACGGACGTTGAAATCATCGGCCCGATTCAGATGGGACTCAACAAGGCCATCCATTTCACCGACTTCGACGCTTCCGTGCGCGACGTGGTGAACATCTGCGCCATCGCCTCTATCGATGCTTACGTCTGGAAGCTCCAGCACCGTTTTGCAAAATAATAGAACAGTATATTATTTGATATGAAACCCATATTTATAGCCGGTCCCTGTGTCATTGAATCAGCCGAACTGTTGGATCAAGTGGCACAGGAGCTGGTGCGCATCAACAGGAAGTCGGGCACCGACATCATCTTCAAGTCGTCGTTCGACAAGGCTAACCGGACGAGTATCAGCTCCTTCCGGGGACCAGGACTTGAGAAGGGATTGCAGATGCTTTCCGATATCAAGGAGAAATACGGGTTGCGCATCCTTACCGACATTCACGAAAGCTGGCAGGCTGAGCCCGCTGGTCAGGTATGTGACGTGCTACAGATTCCCGCCTTTCTCTGCCGTCAGACTGACTTGTTGGTGGCAGCCGCCAAGACAGGCTGCGCCGTAAACATCAAGAAGGCTCAGTTCCTGAGCGGCATGGATATGCGCTACCCCGTGGAAAAAGCCCGTGATGCGGGAGCCAAGGACATCTGGCTTACGGAACGCGGGAACACCTTCGGCTACAATAACCTTGTGGTGGACTTCCGCAACATCCCTGACATGCTGCAGTTCACGCCGATGGTCATCATGGACTGCACCCACTCCGTGCAACGACCGGGAGGAGCCAATGGAAAGACGGGAGGCGACCGCCGCTTTGTGCCCGCCATGGCCAAGGCCGCCAGGGCGTTCGGAGCCACCGGCTATTTCTTTGAGGTGCACCCCAACCCTGACCAAGGACTCAGTGATGCCGCCAATATGCTTGAACTCCATAAACTGGAGGCATTAATCAATGACTTATTATGAAAAGACAGATCAGAGAATACGCCATACAGTGCATCCGCGATGAAGCTGATGCCGTGCTGGGACTCATTCCGCAACTCGATGAGGACTTTGAAAGGGCCGTGGAACTGATTTTCAACTGTAAAGGCAAGGTCATCGTAACAGGCGTGGGAAAGAGCGGCCATATCGGTGCAAAGATTGCCGCTACGCTTTCCAGCACAGGAACGCCTTCCTTCTTCATCAACCCTCTGGATGTCTATCACGGTGATCTCGGCGTGATGACCCACGATGATGTGGTGCTGGCCATCAGCAACAGTGGCCAGACTGATGAACTGCTTCGTTTCATCCCGATGGTACTTCACATGAATATCCCCATCATCGGCATGAGCGGCAACAGCGACTCCCTGCTCACACGCTATAGTACAGTACACCTCAACACCCACGTCAACAAAGAGGCTTGTCCGCTGAACCTGGCTCCCACCAGCAGCACCACGGCCCAACTCGTGCTCGGTGACGCATTGGCCGTAGCCCTGATGGAGTTGCGCAACTTCAAGCCACGCGACTTTGCCCAGTTCCACCCGGGAGGAGAACTCGGCAAACGGCTGCTGACAACCGCACAGGACGTGATGCGTTCAAATGACCTTCCCATCATTCCGAAGGAAATGCATCTGGGCGAGGCCATTATTCTCGTGAGCAAAGGCAAGCTCGGACTTGGCGTATCACTTGACGACAACCAGAAAATCATCGGCCTCATCACAGACGGTGACATTCGTAGGGCGATGGAGAAATGGCAGGCCGCCTTTGTGGACCACACCGTGGAGGACATCATGACGCGTACGCCGAAATGCGTGCTGGCCAACACAAAGATTACTGAGATTCAGAAGATAATGCAAAAGAATAAAGTGCATACGGTACTGGTCATTGACCATGAGAACCATCTGCTCGGCGTCGTTGACCATTATTCTTGTATGATATAGTATAAAGGCAGAAACGTATTAATGACATTTAAAAACGATTCTACACAAAAACTGATCACGGCAATGACCTTGCTGTGGATGACTGTGTTTATTCTTTTTGCCACTTTACCTCTCTATGCCCAACGGGCAGATTCTGCCGTTGTAAACGACTTGCGGAAGGCAGGCGTGACGTTTTCCGATGACAATTCGGTAACGTTGCTCATGTCTGGACAAGAGAAGTTCGACGATTTGTTTCAGGCTATCCGGAATGCCAAGAGTTCCATCCACCTGGAGTATTTCAACTTCCGGAATGACTCTATTGCCGACATGCTGTTTGAGTCATTAGCCCAGAAAGTCAAGGAAGGCGTGGAAGTTCGTGCGCTTTTCGATGGATTCGGCAATGTGTCAAATAACCAGCCCCTGAAACGCAAGCACATCGAGCACCGCCGCCAGCAAGGCATTCAGATCTATGAATTCAACCCTGTGGAATTTCCGTGGATGAATGATCTCTTCGGTCGCGACCACCGCAAGATTGTCGTCATCGACGGCAAAATTGCCTATACGGGTGGTATGAACGTAGCCGACTACTATATTAAGGGAACCAAACAGGTGGGTGAATGGCGCGATATGCACTGCCGGATTGAAGGTTCGGCCGTCAATCAGCTGCAGAGCATATTCGTAAAGATGTGGAAACGTGTCACCGGTGAACAGATTACCGGTCACCAATACTACCGCGGTTTTACCACTCCAGAATACTTTACCGGTCTGAAGGCTGACACCACACATACCGCCGGCCGCAAGATGGTCGGTATTGCAAACCGTGAACCTGGCAGGACGCCGAAGATTATCAGACAGTTCTACTGTAGTGCCATTAACAACGCACGCGATTCCATCAAAATCGTCAATCCCTATTTCACGCTAACACCATCCATTACGATGGCACTCAAACGAGCCATCAAGCGCGGTGTGAAGGTAGAACTGATGATTGCTGCCAACAGCGACATTCCGCTCACACCCGACTGCAGTTTCTATAACATGCACCGGCTGATGAAACGTGGTGCTGAGGTGTGGATTTACAAAAACGGTTTCCATCATACCAAGATCATCATGGTAGACGGACAACTTTGCACCGTGGGCTCTGCCAATCTGGATTCCAGAAGCCTGCGTTTTGACTATGAAGAGAACGCCGTCATCATTGACCCCGCTACAACCCGCGAGCTCTCTGACATGTTCGACCGCGACAAACAGAAATCATTCCTGCTCACTAAAGAATCCTGGAATCAATGGCGCACGCCGTGGCAAAAATTCCGTGGATGGTTTGCCAACCTTCTATCAAACTTCCTTTAAGCTACTACGACCATGACGAACAAAGAGTACTTCCACGATATCTTCAAATGCTTGTCTTATAAGCAACTGGGGAAAGCCATAAACCTCATGCATAGCTATATGGCCGACAATCCGGCTGCCTACAGTGACCAGTCGCTCCATAGCATTGAGGAAGACTACACGCGTATGCTCAACTACATGGAGCAGGGATTCCAGGATCCCGACCGTGACCGCATCTATCAGAAACTGCTGCAACAGATGTGGACCTTCACGGCCAATGCCCATATCGGATGGTTGTGCCGCGAAGTACCTTTCTACCGTGAAACGCAGCAACGCTCTCTGCGACATATGTTCACTCAGGAACGGATACTGAACACCCTTCAGAACTTTGTTACAGAGACGGCAATGCTCAGTTTGGAACCCGAAGAGACACGCAGTCAGCATGAGAAGGAACTCTGCGCCCAACATCACGATTTCATCCGGGCGCTTTTCGACCGTCTGTTTGTAAGCAGCCAGTGGGATCAATCACAACTGGGATTCTATCAAGACCTGCTGCTTTCCCCGGCAGTTGATGCCATTGACCAGCAGCTCATCATCAGTAGCATCACGTTAAGTTGTCTCACACAATTTGACCCGCAAAAGTTTCGTTTGCTCGTCAATATCCATGAGCAGGCCTCCATCGTAGAGGTTCGTGAACGTGCCTTCACCGGATGGGCAATCTGTATCCAACGGCTTGATCTCAATGTGTGGCCTGAATTCCGGGAGGAACTGCTCCCCCACTTCCATCGTCACAGTAAAGAGTTAGCTGAAATACAGCGGCAAATTATCTGCTGCATCAATGCCGACCGAGACAATGAGACCATTCAGCGCGACATCATGCCTAACATTCTGCGCAACAGCAGCTTCCGTATGACTCAAAACGGATTTGAAGAAATTGAGGATGACCCGATGGAAGACATTCTGCACCCCGAAGCTGCAGATGAGAAGACAGACGAACTGGAGCGCACGATGCAGCAGATGATCAACATGCAAAAGCAAGGCTCCGACATTTACTTCGGAGGCTTCAAGCAGATGAAGCGCTATGGCTTTTTCTACACGTTGAGCAACTGGTTCACACCCTTCTATGCACAGCATCCCGACCTGAACACTGTTTCGCCAAAAGCAAAAACGGGGGCATTCATCAATTCGGTCGTCAACAACGGGGTATTCTGCAATAGCGACAAGTATTCCTTCATACTCAGTTTCTCGTCTGTCATTGACCATCTGCCTCAAGAAATCCAGAAGTTGATGGCATCAGGGAATGATGTGGAATTCATCAACAAGACACTCCATACGAACACACCGATGTTCACGAGGCTTTTCTACCTGCAGGATCTCTATCGTTTCTTCCAGCTCCATCCGCAAAAGAAGGAATTTGTCTATACGCCTTTCGAGAAGAACAACGGGCTTGATCCTGGCAATTACTTCATCATAAGCCACGACATCTTCAGCGATTACCAGAATCAAAACGCCGGCGACACCTGTCTCCTGATGCTCCGGGCCCGCCTTTTCTATAATCACTACCGCTTCCATGAAGCCATCGTAGATCTCAGCAAAATTGAAGAACAGGAACCCGAAAACGTGCAGAGCTTTTCCTTACACGCCCGTTCGCTGATGGGAGACAGCAAATTCGAAGAGGCTGTAGATTGTTACGAACATCTGCTGAAACTAAAGCCTGAGAGTAAGAACTACCAGTTCATGCATGCCCTTGCCCTGACCAAAGCAGGCGAATATGAAAAGGCTGTGAATGAACTCTACCGTCTGAAGTACGAAGATCCCGAGAACATCAAGTATTGCCGTACGCTCGCATGGGCCCTGATGTCATTAGGCCGTGATGATCAAGCCGAACGGGAATATGAGATTATCATCGGAAAGGGAGGAACAAGCCAGGCCGACTACATCAATGCTGGTTACTGCTACTGGTTCAGGGGCAACATACATAAGGCAGCAACTTACTTCCGGGAATACCTGAAGAAGAAAGGTGCCAGCAATCTCTATGTGGAGTTCCGCAAAGACGATGAACTGCTCCGTTCACACGGCATTACCGAACAAGACCGTATGATGATGTTGGAACTGTCACAATGGGAGCCGCAAGCATAACCCCTACAACCACTTTTGGGCTCGGGCAATATCTTTCTCACGCGGAGCAGAGATGTGTGTGTATTTGATTTTCGGAAGTTGACGGATGGTCTGTTCATCAACCTTCATATACTGCTTCACCAACGGGGCATAAGCCGATATTCCGTATTTGTTGATGGAATCCACGGCGGCATTGTATCCTTTCAGGAAGGCGGCATACTGCCGTTTCCGCTCCTTCCCCGTCAGTACTTTTTCACGAAAAGCGATAACGCCTAAACGGATATCGCGCTGTTCAGTATCAAAGAGTACCTGATTTTTCCATATCCTGGCTGAAGTGGCCTGTGGCTCTGGAAGCATCATCGCATCCAACTCATTGTTCTGCAACATCTTCAGGCAGATATTGGGATCGTTAATCTGAATCAGGAAAACATCGTCGCGCTTCAGGCGTGCACTGTCTATACAGAGTTCAGCCAGCAAGTGGGTGGCGCTGAATCGTGCCATGGCAACCATCTTGTCGGTGAGTTGTTTCATTTCGGTGATTCGGGACAGACGGTTTGCCACAAGCTGCCAGCGCGCCTGGGTAGCGGTGGCATATCGCAGAGATGTACCTTTTTTCTTCATTCCCTCCGTCTTCACCAGATCGGTTACAGTGCCCTCGATACGTCCTTTCAGCAGCGCGGCATCACAATCTATCTGCGAGGTATAAGGCTTCAAACGGATATCCACGCCGAGCGTGTCGAAAAGCCGGCGTTCCTTAGCCACATACAGCGGCAGACAATCCATCGTGGGCAGCACACCGATTTTCAGGGCTGCAGAATCCTCCTTGGCTAGTCGTGCCCTTTCGGCCCTGGATATACGCTGTTTCTCCTCGTAACTTTCGCTACAAGAGGCCAGCAACACGATTGCCAGGAAGATATAGAGAATCCTTTTCATTACGTTATTTCCTAACCGGGTCGGAAGTAAGGCCGCAACCCAACTTCTTGAATATCTTGCGGTCCACCTCACTGAGCATCACTGTGGCATGTACCTGGCAACCGTCAAGCAGGGGAATCGTATCGAGTGCCTTGCGGCAGTTCTCGTCTTTCTGGCTTAATACGGCCAATGCCACGAGCACTTCATCGGTATGCAGGCGGGGATTATTGCCATGAAGCATGGAGGTTTTCATACGCTGGATGGGCTCAATCATCTCCTGAGGAATCAACTTGATGCTATGGTCGATGCCTGCCAGATGCTTGGTTGCATTAAGCAACAGAGCCGCACTGGGCCCCAACAGTTCACTTGTCTCGGCAGTAATCAACGTTCCGTCTGACAATTCGATAGCTGCACATGGTGTTCCCGAACGGAGTTTGCGCTCATAGGCAGCTACGGTGCATCGCCTGTCGGCCGTAGAGAGTTTCATCTGCTTCATAAGCAGGGCCAACTTGTTCACTTCCTGGTCGTTGTTGCGCCCGTCGGTCATATTGCATAGAGCCGTATAGTAGCGACGGATGATTTCCTGCTTGGAAGCCTCACAACACACTTCGTCGTCAGAGATACAGAAACCCACCATATTAACACCCATGTCAGTCGGTGACTTATAGGGACTCTCGCCGAAGATACCTTCAAAAATAGCATTGAGCACAGGGAATATCTCAATGTCACGATTGTAGTTGACCGTAGTCTTTCCATAGGCCTCCAGATGGAAGTGGTCGATCATGTTCACATCATTGAGGTCGGCCGTCGCTGCCTCATAGGCTACGTTAACAGGATGCTTCAGGGGAATGTTCCAGATGGGGAAAGTCTCAAACTTGGCATAGCCGGCCTTCACCCCACGCTTATTCTCATTATACAGTTGGGAGAGACAGACTGCCATCTTACCGCTTCCGGGACCGGGAGCAGTCACCACGACAAGCGGACGAGTGGTCTCCACATAGTCGTTCTTTCCGAAACCATCCTCGCTGTCTATGAGTTCAACATTCGTGGGATAGCCCTCAATAAGATAATGGTAATAGACCTTTACGCCACCCAGACGCTCCAGCCGCTCACGGAAAGCCACCGCTGAAGCCTGGCCATTGAAATGCGTGATAACGACGCTCGACACATAAAGCCCACGCTCTGTGAAGACATCCCGCAGACGAAGCACATCCTTGTCATAGGTGATACCTAAGTCGCCACGAACCTTATTGCGCTCAATATCCTCCGCAGAAATCACAATGATGATCTCAGCGTCATCCCTGAGTTGCATAAGCATACGCAGCTTGCTGTCAGGATGGAACCCCGGCAGCACGCGTGAAGCGTGATAGTCGTCATAGAGTTTTCCTCCAAACTCCATGTAGAGTTTGTCACCGAACTGTGAGATGCGCTCTTTAATGTGCTCCGACTGAATACGGAGGTACTTGTCATTATCGAAACCTAATTTCATGACCCTTTGTCGTTTATATGATGAAATCAAAAATCGAGCACAAAATTATAAAATAATCGCGAAAAAACGACATGATAGCCGAAGAATTTGCAAAAAAAGACAATTAATGAAAGAAAAATTGCTAACTTTGCACACGACATGAAAGTGTACATCGCTTAACCTAATTACAATAAACAATATGAGAAAGATCATTCTGTCATTAGCCTTTGCCCTGATGTCGATAGGTGTTCAGGCACAGAGCAAAGTGTATTTCACAAGAGAAATCACCCCCGAGTCATTGGTCAAAATCTATGAAGCATTGGGCGTGGAGGCCCAGGGCCGAGTGGCCGTAAAAATCTCCACCGGAGAAGGTGGCAACAACCACTACCTCAAGCCTACGCTTATCCGCAACCTCGTGGAGAAGGTGAATGGCACCATTGTGGAATGCTGCACCGCTTACGGCGGCTCTCGCCAGGACGTTTCTAAGCACTGGCAAACCATCCACGAACACGGTTTCGACTCCATCTTTGCCGTTGACATCATGGACGAATACGACCAGATACGTATTCCCATGCAGGACCGCAAGCACTTGAAATACGACATCGTGGGCGGCCATCTGGCAAATTATGACTTCATGATTAATCTGGCCCATTTCAAAGGTCATGCCATGGGCGGCTTCGGCGGCGTGCTGAAGAATGCCTCCATCGGTGTTGCATCCACTGCGGGAAAAGCCTATATCCACACAGCCGGTAAGACGGATGATGCCTCCAAGGCTTGGGGACCTGAATACCTTGCAGCCGGCCCCACTCAGGACAATTTTCTGGAGTCGATGGCTGCCGCCGCTCAGAGCGTACACAACTACATGGGCGGACGGATTATCTATATCGACGTGATGAACAACATGTCGGTGGATTGCGACTGCGACGGACATCCCGCCAAACCGGAACTCAAGGACATGGGCATCCTGGCATCGCTCGACCCTGTGGCCGTTGACCAGGCTTGTCTGGACAAGGTCTTCAACTATCAAGGTAAGAAAGGCGACGATAACAAGCCCCTCATCCAACGCATCAACCGCCAGCATGGCACGTACATCACCGACTATGCTGAGAAGATTGGATTGGGCTCAAAGAAATATGTGCTGATTGACCTTGACCGTTAGGCTTCAATTACCTTTCAAGTACATCCTAATTATGCGTGAGGCTATCGGAGCTGCCACATCGGCGCCGAAGCCTCCGTGTTCTATATAGACGGCAATGGCAATCTGCGGATTGTCCTGCGGTGCAAAGGCGATGAAGGCAGAATGGTCCTTGCCCGGGTTTTCCACCGTACCCGTCTTTCCGCAGATGGGATAAGTGGTCTTCAGCTTGTAGGCAGTACCCTTTTCCACGGCCATTCTCATACCGTCGATGACAGGCAGATAGGCCTCAGGAGCCACTTTGGTCAGATGCTTCGTATGGTAGCGGTTGCCTGCCGACTGATGGATATGAGGCGTGAAATAATAGCCGCGGTTGGCAATGGTCACGGCCAGATTGCAGAGCTGCAACGGAGTGACCGTCACGTCACCCTGCCCCATTCCTGCCCACCAGATGGTACGTCCGTCCCATCCGTCCTTATAGCGGCGGTTCAGGTAATTGGCATTGGCCAGCAGTCCACCCTTCTCACCTGGAATGTCCACGCCCAGCGGTCCTCCAAGTCCCATGCTCCGCATATAGTCGCGCCAGGTATTGATGGCTTCATCGCGGCTTTCGTACATGAAGTCATCGTTGATCATCGAGGCGAAGTTGATGAGAAACCATGTATTGCATGAAAAAGCCAATGCATCCCTGAGTTGCAGCGGAGAGCGGTGCTGATGACAACCCACGCGGATATTGCCGTCGGTAATGCCGTTGTGGCATTCAACGGATGTCTCCGGTGTGACGATTCCTTCGGAAAGCAGCGTCAGCGCCTGTGCCGTCTTAAAGGTGGAGCCCGGGGCGTATGGCGTAGCAATGGCCAGATTCACGTCGAAACCCTTCGGAGAGTTGGTCACCAGACAGATGATTTCTCCCGTGGCGGGCCGGATGGCCACGATGCTTCCCGTCTTTCCCTGCAGCAACTTTTGTCCCAATTGTTGGAGTGCCGGTCTCACAGTCAGCTGTCCGTCAGTAGGCAGTCCCTGAGCGTGAAGCTGGATTATGCCGGTAGCCCACGCCGCTATCAATAATATAAAAGAGGTTATTCTTCCTTGGGTTTTGTATTTCATACTGCAAAGGTACACATTTCTGATTATTCCCACAAACATTCGGCTCATAATTCCTGACTTCCAAAACATCATCCGCCCGACCCCAAAACATCATCAGCCCGACTCCAAAGTATCATCAGCCCGATATGAGTATCAGCAAAAAAAAGAAAATAAGCTTAATTTATCTCCGATTAACCGGAATTTTTAATACCTTTGCACCCAAATTATCAATAAGGAAAGCAAGTAATGAACAAATTGGAAACGCCCGTCCTGCTGCTTACGGGTTACTTAGGCAGCGGCAAGACGACATTGCTCAACCGTATCCTTCAGAACAAGAAGGGTATCAAGTTCGCCGTCATCGTAAACGACATCGGTGAAGTGAACATCGACGCCAGCCTCATAGAGAAGGGAGGTATCGTAAATGAGCAGGACGACTCGCTGGTAGCCCTGCAGAACGGTTGTATCTGCTGCACGCTTAAGATGGACCTCGTAAAGCAGTTGCAGGACATCATAGCGCTCCATCGCTTCGACTACATCGTCATTGAGGCCAGCGGCATCTGCGAACCGGCTCCCATCGCACAGACCATCTGCTCCATTCCGCAGATGACTCCCGAGGTGACGGCGGAAGGCTACCCGCGGCTCGACAGTATCGTCACCGTGGTGGATGCGCTCCGGCTGAAGGATGAATTCGGAGGCGGAAACGACCTGCTGAAACAGAATCTCGAAGAGGATGACATTGAGAACCTCGTCATTCAGCAGATTGAGTTCTGCAACATCGTATTGCTCAACAAGGCTGCCGACGTGGAACCCCAGGAACTGGGCCGCATCCGCGAGATTATTCGCACGCTCCAACCTAAGGCTGAAATCATCGACTGCAACTATGGCGACGTGGACCTCGACGAAATCATCAACACCCATATGTTCGACTTCAACAAGGTGGCCACTTCCGCTGCCTGGATTGCAGAAATCGAAGGACATCATGAGGATGAAGACGATGATGACGACGAACACGAAGAACATGAACATCATCACCACCATGACGAAGATGACGATGACGAACACGATGAGCATGAGCATCACCATGATGAGCACGGGCACCATCACCATCATCATCACCATGACCATGAAGGAGGCGAAGTGGAGGAATACGGTATCGGCACCTACGTCTATTACCGCCGCCCGGCCTTTGACCTCGGACGCTTCGATGAATTCGTGGCCCGCAAATGGCCGAAGAATGTCATCCGCGCGAAGGGTATCTGCTATTTCGACGACGAGAAACAGACCTGCTATGTGTTTGAACAGGCCGGCAAACAGGTTTCCCTGCGCAATGCCGGACAATGGTATGCCACCATGCCCAAGAACCAACTGGCCCAATTCCTGCAGCAGAACCCTGGCGTGATGCGCGACTGGGATGTGAAATACGGTGACCGCATGCAGAAGCTAGTCTTCATCGGTCAGCACCTCGACAAAAAGGAGATAGAACGGCTGCTTGACGAATGTCTGGCATAAGGAAATGATATATCCCGAATCGTTTGAACAGAAGATAGGGTTCCTCGAAGTGCGGACGATGCTCCGCGAAAGGTGCCTCAGTCCACTTGGCAAAGAACAGGTGGACGAGATTACCATGAGCGAAGATGCAGAGGTCATCAACGAATGGCTGCAACAGGTAAGGGAGTTCCGACGCATTCAGGAAGATTCCGACGAGTTTCCCCTCAGCAACTTCTTCGATGTCCGCGAAAGCGTGGCCCGCATCCGACTGGAAGGCACTCACTTGGAAGAGGAGGAACTCTTTGACCTGAAACGCTCGCTGGAAACCATCCATAGCATCATACGCTATTTGAACCCGGCTGACGGAGACGTGCCCTACCCTGCCCTGCAACGGCTGACAGAGAACGTACGCATCTTCCCGAACCTGGTGAACGGTATCAACCGCATTCTCGACAAATACGGGAAAATAAAGGACTCCGCCTCTCCCGAACTAGGCAACATCCGACGCGAACTGGCCAAGACCGAAGGCAGCATTTCGCGCACGCTGAACAGCATCCTCCATGCTGCACAGAGCGAAGGAGTGGTGGAGAAAGACGTGACACCCGCCATCCGCGACGGCCGCCTGGTGATTCCCGTGGTTCCAGCCCTGAAGCGCAAGATACGCGGTATTGTACACGATGAAAGTGCCTCGGGCAAGACGGTATTCATTGAACCAACGGAAGTGGTGGAAGCTAACAACCGCATCCGCGAACTGGAGGCTGACGAGCGCCGTGAGATCATCCGGATCCTGACCGATTTCTCAAAGGAACTGCGCCCCTACGTGAAGGACATCCTAAACTCCTATCGTTTCCTGGCCGTCATTGACCTTATCCAGGCCAAGGCCTCACTGGCCAACGCTTTTGAAGCTTGCGAACCAGAAGTTGCCGAAGAACCGCTCATTGACTGGACACGCGCCATTCACCCCCTGCTCAAAAAAGCCCTTCAGGCACAAGACAAGCAGGTGGTGCCGCTCGACATCATGCTCACCAAGGAGAAGCGCATCCTCATCATCTCAGGACCGAATGCGGGAGGAAAATCAGTTTGCCTGAAGACCACCGGACTGCTGCAGTATATGCTGCAATGCGGTCTGAGCATACCCGTCAGCGAACGTTCCCACTGCGGTATCTTCAAGAACATTCTCATTGATATCGGCGACGAACAGAGCATTGAGAATGATTTGAGCACCTACTCGAGCCATCTGCTCAACATGAAGAACATGATGAAGTCAGCCAACGACCGCACGCTGATCCTGATTGACGAGTTTGGTACCGGAACGGAACCGCAGATAGGCGGGGCCATCGCCGAAAGTGTGCTGGGACAATTCTGCAAGAAACAGGCCTGGGGCGTCATTACGACCCACTATCAGAACCTGAAGCATTTTGCCGATTCTCATGAAGGCATTGCCAACGGCGCGATGCTCTATGACCGTCATGAAATGCGGGCTCTATTCCAGTTGCAGATAGGTCAGCCAGGTTCTTCCTTCGCCATTGAGATTGCACGGAAGATAGGTTTGCCTGAGGAAGTAATCAACGAGGCCAGCGATATTGTAGGTCGCGATTACATCCAGAGTGATAAATACTTACAGGATATTGTTAGAGACAAACGTTACTGGGAGTCGAAGCGCCAGGGAATCCATCAGCATGAGAAAAACATGCAGCAAACCATCGAACGCTATGAGAGTCAGGTGGAGGAAATAGAGCGCGAACGAAAAGCCATTTTAGCGAGGGCCAAGGAACAGGCTGAGGAACTCCTGCGTGAGAGCAACAGGAAGATAGAAAATGCTATCCGCGAAATCCGTGAAAGCCAGGCTGAGAAAGAAGCCGCCAAACGTATCCGCGAGGAACTCAACTCCTTCCGTGAGGAAATCAGCGAGGTGGACGCCACGCAGAATGATGAGATGATAGCGCGGAAGATCAAGCAGATTCAGGAGCGCAAGGCCCGTAAGGAAAAACGCCGCGCCGAGAAAAACGAACAAGCGAGACTAAAGACTACGGAAACTGCCCCCGCAGGGACTTCATCCAACGCCCCGAAAGCCAAAGACACCCTGAATGTCGGAGACACCGTACGCATCAAAGGGCTGACCACCATAGGACGCATTGAAAGCACGGACGGCAAGATGGCCACGGTCATCTTCGGTGACATGCGCACAAAGATGCGCGCCGAAAGACTGGAACGTGCCGAAGCGCCCAAAAAGCAGGAAGCGCCAAGCGCCTATATGGCTTCGAGCAAGACCACCCGCGACACCATCGACAACCGACGTCAACAGTTCCATCAGGATATTGACGTTCGTGGCATGCGTGGTGACGAGGCTATCAATGCCGTCATGTATTTCATCGACGATGCCATTCTAGTGGGTATGAGCCGCGTGCGTATCCTCCACGGCACGGGCACGGGTATTCTTCGCACTTTGATCCGAGATTACCTGGCCACCGTTCCCAACGTGGCTGGTTTCCGCGATGAACACGTGCAATTTGGCGGAGCAGGTATCACGGTAGTAGACTTGGATTAAATTATGTAATAAAAATAAAAAAGAGAGCAATACCGGTTGGTGGTATTGCTCTCTTTTTGAGCCTCTTGTCGGATTCGAACCAACGACCCCGAGATTACAAATCACGTGCTCTGGCCAACTGAGCTAAAGAGGCGGGTGGGCAGCTACTTACATCGCGCCGCTACAACCAACTACCTTTGCTACGTTCCCGTCCTGGAGGATTCGAAGGGAGCTGGCCGTGCAAGACTGCCCGTCTTGCGTT